>Ga0307486_1000698_pt1 | contig 28943 bp, 27 predicted proteins | sample CBIW02metaG_FD_203663 | JGI IMG/M metagenome (GOLD analysis project Ga0307486, IMG submission 203663) | Sea-ice brine microbial communities from Beaufort Sea near Barrow, Alaska, United States - CBIW 0.2 | ecosystem: Environmental > Aquatic > Marine > Coastal | place: USA: Alaska | collected... | reverse complement strand
CACTTAAATGAACACAGACCGGTGGAGGGGACAGCGAACATAACGAAGCGGACCGACCCGACAAGACGTTGCGCGGGCGAAGCCCGGCGAACGAAGAGAGCCCCAGCAGACATCACGGGGCATCACGAACCACACACAGAAGCACAAGGAGCGAAGCCCCGGGCGAGCGCAGCGAGCCCACAAGCAACTCGCGTCCCACCGTGCAACCACGACGCCCCCATGAACCTCAAGGGCCCATGGCGGCATCTCGTTGTCCGTCGGGCTGCTCCCCGGAACACTTGCGCAGCAAGCAGCAACATGACGATGCAGAACGTGAAGCATGACGAAGTCACGCGAGGCGCCCCGGCGCCGAGCTCTTAATATGGGGCCGACACCCGCACAGCCAATGTCCTGCCCGGCATCCGGCTACCGCCGCGAGGCCAACCGTCGGCTATCGCCGCCGGGGTTTGACCATTTGGGCGGCAACATGCGCAGACTGGATAGCGTCGCCCGTGCCGCCAGTAGCATCACCGAAGTTGTCAGTGAATGTCCAACAACATACCCGCACCCCGAGTTCGAGACGGAAGCGCAACACCTCGTAGGTTGTGGTTATTCAGATCACACCGAGAGGGGTTGCGCTTCCTTGGCTGCACATTACCGACATTTGATGATTGATGACCGGATCGAGATTCAGAAACTTTATGAGCAGGGCACCAGCGAGGCGCAGATCGCCCGCAGGATCGGGGTGCACCGGGCCACGATCGGCCGGGAACTTCGCCGCGGGGCGTGGCAGCCCGAGCATGATCATGCGAACCTGCGCCCGTACCTGTGGAACCGGTTGGATACCCGCGGCCCGCACGAGCGCTTATATCTGGGCGGTCAAGCCCAGCTGCAAGCCGATAGTCGTACTGCTCGTTCGCACCAGCCATACCGGATGCTGCGCGACCGGTTGGTCGATTGGGTGATCAAACAGTTGCAGAAGGGTTGGACGCCCGAGGAGATCGCCGGGCGCCTGCCGGTGGAGTTCCCCGACGATACGAGCATGTGCGCTAGCGCCGAGACTGTCTATGCCTGGGTTTACGCACCCGCTCAGAAGCATCGCCAGTTGTGGCAATATCTGCCGCGCGGCCATAAGAAGCGCCGCAGGCGCTCTGGCCGGAAAGTCCATTCCGAACGGATCAAATGGCGCACCTCGATCCACGACCGGCCTGCCGAAGTCGAGGACCGAATCGAGTTCGGGCACTGGGAATCGGACAGCGTCCTCGGGGTGCACTCCACCGGCGCGCTACACACGACCGTGGAACGCCGCTCCCGGTTCCTGCACGCAGCCAAGCTGCCCGGACAAACCGCGCAGACCACCCTGGACGCACAGATCGGGTTCTACCAGGCGCTGCCCGCCCACGCGGTCGCGTCCGTGACGGCCGACAACGGCAGCGAGTTCGCCTATCACTACCAACTCGCCGACACCCTCGGAATCCCGACCTACTTCGCCGACCCGTACTCCGCCTGGCAGCGCGGCACGAACGAGCACTTCAACGGCCGGATTCGCAAATACCTTCCGAAAGGCACCAGCTTCGAGAACCTCACCCAAGCAGAGCTCAACGAGTTCATCACCGAGATCAACAACCGGCCCTCGGCTGGGCAACCCCGGCCGAGGTCTTCCAAGAACTATGCTCCCAATAGGCCACAGCCACATGTTGCACTCCGGACCAGAACTCGGGGAATAACCTCAAGCACAGCTGCGAGAAGCTGAGAGTACGTGCAGATGGTTCATCCATCTCGACGCAGTCGGTAGATCCGGATGTGGCGGTCGCGTTTACGCGACCTTCTCCATGCCGCTCGAAAGGTGGGCCGCACGTGCGCACCCTTGGGCCGGTCGACTTCAGGGCCATGATCCGCCTGGGCCCTCGAACCATATGAAAGCGACTCCCAAACGAGACCTTGCGCTCGATAACCCGGAAGAACTTGTGTAGTATGTAACATGTCACCGGTGCAATGTCGAAGCCAACCTTGCTTGACTTCACAACATTTTCACACCATCAAAGGAGAGGTAGAAAATGAACTTTAGAACGCGCGCGACGGCCGTTACTAGCCTTGTAGTTCTACTTGCAACATCTGCTTGTGCAGGAAATGTCGGCAGTGCCGACACCGACACGGGCCAGTCCAGTGTTGAGCCTGTCGAGGTAGTAATTACGTCCCTTCCGCCTTATGTAACGAAGGGTGATGATGGCCAGCTGGAGGGAATCGACGGAGGCCTCTTTGATGCCGCCGCCGAGGAGCTCGGATTCGAATATAACGTCACCGTCACGGACTGGAACGGCATGCTAGCGGCCGTGCAATCAGGGCGAGCCGATGTTGCAGTATCAGATGTGGCGTGGACCCCAGCCCGAGAAGAAACCGGTTTGTTCACTGACCCGGCTTACTACCTGCCGAACTTGATCGGTCAAACCCCCGGGCTCGATATCCACACAGTGGAAGACCTTGTCGGCCACTCTGTAGGCGCGATTAATGGCCAGTCTTACGTTGACGGGCTGGACGGCGTCGACGGGGTAGATCTGCGACTTTACCCAGACTCAGCCGCATTGTTGGCGGATCTGTCCGCAAACAGAATCGACGCCGCGATCATGGATCCTCTGGTCATGGTGTATCAAAAGCAAGTCCGCCCCGATCTGAACTACGAAGTAGTACCCCTGGCGCCACCGACAATGGATCAGGTGAGCGAGCATCCCAAGTGGGCCGTGTTCGGTACACAAATGATCGGCTGGTACGCGAAGCCAGGGAGTGAAGCGTTCGTCGATCAGTTGAACGGCGTTATTTCCGAGTACTGGAAGCAGGGCAAGAATGCCTCAAGGATCAAAGATGCTGGAGTCGATCAAGTTGCACCCTTCCTCAACCCCGGTACCGACTGGCTAAACGTATACGAGGAACAGCGTCAGGGCCTTGACCGACCCGGCGATTGGGTAGCACCGTATTCCGAAGAATTCGACGATGAGATGTCTCGCTGATGAACGTGGGACACGCGAAGAACTAGTTGCTCACCCGCAGGGGACAGTCCCGTCGTTGGGTCTCTGCATTGATATGGACTGACCCCTGCAGGTGCTGCATTGTCAGAAAAGACGAGAGCAGTCCGCTTATGACGACCGGCCCCGACCATACTTCAAAAAGAAATGGGCATCAATGATAGCAACTGGCCTCTTTTCCGTTCCGTGGGATGACTATTGGGTGAACTTGTTGGAGGGTCTGCTAAAGACCATTCAGTTTACGATTGCTGGCTTCGTCGGCGCGATTGTTCTAGGGGTTGTTCTCGCTATTCTCCGGGTTTACGGAGGACGTATTCTCGGTGCAGTTGCGCGCGTTGTTGTTGAGGCGTTTAAGAACGTCCCGCTGATAACAGAAATCTTCATCATCTACTTTGGGTTGGCTTCGATTGGGCTGTCTTTGAGCGCTTTTGCGGCAGGCTCTCTCGCGCTGATGGGGCATTACGGGGCTTACCTATCCGAAATATTCCGTTCTGGAATCCAATCGGTGGACGAAGGCCAAACGGAAGCTGGCCATGCTCTGGGCATGAGCAGCTTTAGCGTATTCCGGAAGGTCCTCGCGCCTCAGGCCGTGTTAGTTGCCTTGCCGGGAACCGGCACTATGCTTGTAGACCTTCTAAAGGGGACCTCCCTCATGGTCAGCATTGGTGGCGCAGAACTCATGACCCAGGGTCAGATCATAACTTCTGCGACCTTCCGGGCTCTTGAGGTGTACCTGGTTATTGGAGCTATCTACTTCGCTCTGTGTTTCCCACTGTCGTCCCTTGTTGGAAGAGTGGAACGTCGACTGTCACTTGGACGGCCCTTCTCGCTGCGACGCCATCGACTCTTGTCGCATGCCCGCGAAGTGCTGCACACCGCTTCGCCACTTCCGAAGGTAGGTCCGAACATTGAAAAAAAATGAAGCAGTAGAGATCCAGCAGGATCGGCGACCTAACGATCCGGCTAATCATGTAGATCCGGTTATAGATGCAGACAACGTGAGCCTGTTCTTCAATGGCGTCCCTGCCTTAGAAGATGTAAGTCTGCAGGTGCAGCCGGGGGAAGTCGTTAGCATTGTTGGACCCAGCGGTGCGGGAAAGAGCACTTTCTTGCGTTGTCTCAACCTTCTTGCCCGTCCTTCGGCGGGACGGATTGCTATAGAGGGAAAACTGGTCTTTGATGACTCGCTAAAAGTGAATCGGCGGGAATTGCTAGACTTGAGGCGAAGTTTAGGCATGGTCTTCCAGCACCTGAATCTTTTTCCCCATTTGACAGCAATCGAGAACGTGACACTTGCAATCTTGGATGCAGAGATGGCTACTCGCGAGGAAGCAGTGCAATCGGCTGCCAATCTTCTTGAACGAGTCGGAGTGCTGCATCGAGCTCTGTCGCCTGCGCCTACGTTATCCGGCGGAGAAAAGCAGAGGGTAGCGATCGCACGGGCGTTGGCCATGCAGCCCCGAGCTCTGTTGTTTGATGAGCCAACGTCCGCTTTGGATCCGGAGTCAAGCCGTGAAGTTCTATCGGTGATGCGAGAGTTGGCTGAACTCGGGACCACCATGGTCATCGTGACGCACGAGATGAACTTCGCCCGGCAGGTCAGCGACAAGGTGCTTTTCATGGAGGCCGGCAAAGCGGTTGAAGAGGGCCCGCCGGAGCAACTTTTCAACCACGCAACCACGGCTAGGGCTCAAAGGTTCTTTTCTAGCGAGTTCGGAAGCTAGTGATACCCGCTCCAAGTACGGGACGTTAGCTGCGGCCGAAGCCGCTGAGTCGCCGGAGTCAAGTCAAGTCAACTCCGCTTGTTGGTGGCCATGAGAAAGTGGGCGCCGACATCCGCTCACGGCAGCGTTGTGAAGGGATGTCATCGCCTCAGAGTTCAGTCGCCGCGCCAAGTGCCCCCGCGAGGTTGGCTAGAAGACGCGCTGAAGACCTGGGTGCGCTCCTGGTCGACCAGGGAGGAACCGGGTGCAGTCCGCAGGGAGCGATGTCGTGCTGCCGGACGTTGACCGGCTGACGGTTCGTCGGCTGGAGGCTCCGTGCCTACGGCGGGCCACGTGATGAGTTCTTGGAGTTCGACGCGGATGCCCGTCCGCTGGTATTCATGAGCGGGATGGTATTCCTGTGGGTCCTGGCTGGTACCGGGTGTCTTTCGTCGGCGTAAACAATGTTCTCGCGGAGTCAGAGCTATACGCGAACGTGTTGGATGAGCAGCCGCTCGTATGAAACGGGTTCAAGTTGCGGCTGCCTGCTATGTCGAGGACATGTATGTCGGCACCGCGGCTCGCGCGACACCCAAAAGCGGCTCGGCACCTGCCGTCTCTGGTCAGCAACGAGTACGAGCATGACGCCTTCCGTGAAGTCGCCACCGTCGTGCGCAGCCTGATCGACACGGTGGCCGACAATGGAGGCGTGCTCTTAGCACTCAACCTCGACGGTAGACCTCCGCCGCGACCACCAAATCTTCCCAGGGCATGCCCGAGCTCTTGAACACGCGCGGGCGGGTGCGGTCGACGGTGACAGAACCGGTCACCAGGTCCCGCAGCGGGGCAACGTGGTCGATCGTGATCGCCCCCTCAGTGATCGGGATGATGACGTCGCCGCCTTCGATCATGACATGGCCGAGGTCCTCGACGATGACTTGCGAGCGAGCGATGAGTGCGGTGTCGAGTTCCCGGGCGGTCGGTTCGTGGCTTCCGACGGCGATTACGCAGGCGTCGTCGGGAACCAGCGCCCCGTCGAGCACCGGCTCACGCGCGGTGGTCGCGCAGACGATGAGGTTGCTGTCCCGCACGTCGTCGGCGGAGCCGACGCGTGTCGGGATGCCGTTCTCGGTGATCTGGTCGGCGAGCACCTGGGCGCGGTCGCGGTTGCGTCCGACCAGGGTGACGCGCTTGATGTCGCGGATGGAGCGGAGCGCTTCGACGTGGCCCCAGGCCTGCGGGCCGTAGCCGAAGATGACCAGGTGATCACAGGTTTCGGCGGCGAGCAGGTCTGCGGCAGCAGCCGACACGGCCGGGGTGCGCAGCGTGGTGAGCGCGACGCCGTCCATGATCGCCACCGGCGAGAGGGTGGCGGTGTCGAAGAGCAGGTAATGGCCCTGGATGCGTTCGAGGCCCTTGTCGGGGTTGCCCGGCGCCACCGTGACGACCTTCACCCCGAGGTATTCGGGGCTCTGGGTCGGCATCAGCAGCACCTGGCCGTTCATGACGTCGTCGATGTGCTTCGGCAGGTCGGTCGCCGGGTCGACTCCGGCCTTCAGGTCGCGGTGATACGCCTTGACGGCGTCGCCGAAGCTGACCCGCGCGAAGACCTCATCGGCCGAGATCCAGGGAATGTTCGGGGTGTTCATCGGAGTACGAATCCTGTTCCGACCGGGTCGGCCTGATCGAGGGTGAATGAGTGTTCTCCGGTTGCGTAGGCCATGCCTTCGACTTCCGGGATGATGGCGCCGTTGCCGGCGTCGCGTACGCGTCCGAGGAAGCGGGTGCCGACGATCGAGTCGTGGGTGAGGGTGAGTCCTTCGCGCATCCGGCCGGACGCGGTGAGGAGGGCGAGGCGGGTACCGGTTCCTGAGCCGCAAGGGGAGCGATCGACTTCGCCGTCTGCGAAAACGGTGACGTTGCGCTGGTGCGGGCATTCCGGCGTGTCGCCGAGGTCGACGGATGCCGCGGAGATGGATGCGTAGATGGCTCCGCTATAGCCGAGGTCGGCCTGTACGATCCCACGCGAGGTGGGCACGTCGATGTCGCGCGCGATGGCGTAGCTCTCGACATTCTCGAACACGACATTGGTGATTGTGCCGCCCGTGCTGTGCACATACGCCGTCACGCGACCGGAGGGCACGTCGATGGTCACCGGCGTCACACCGTTCGGATTCGCAGCGACGCGCCCGGTCTGTACCGCCCATACTCCGAGGGCGATGGTGCCATGCCCGCAGGCCGTCGAGTAGCCGTCCTTATGCCAGAAGAGCACCCCGAAGGCTGCTCCATCGTCGTCGGGAGGCACGATGAACCCGCCGTACATATCGGCGTGGCCGCGCGGTTCCTGGCAGAGTAACTGCCGCACTGCGTCGAACTCCGAAGATGCAGCGGCGTGGATGCGACGCTCGGCAACCGTGGTTCCGCGCAGCGGCGGTAGCCCGTCGGTAACGATCCGAAACGGCTCCCCAGCGGTATGAAAGTCGGTCGCGCGTATAGAGTCAGTAATATGCCACATATTGCGATGGTAACCGATTCGCTACGTCACTGGCTATGCTAGCAGCGGACCGGCAAAGGAAAGGGCTCGGATTAATGAAGATCACGGCTATTGATTGTTTCGGTTACGAATTGCGCTACGCGCACGGCGAGTACGTCATGTCTGGGAATCGCGCAGCGACCTCGGAGGTCGGCACACTCGTGCGTGTGCGTACTGATGAGGGATTCGAAGGATGGGGCGAAGTAACTCCTCTCGGCGACCTGTACCTGCCGACTCACTGGGCCGAGGTGCGGGCCGCACTGCACACCCTCGCACCTCGCCTGATCGGCGCGGACCCCACCAACCTCTCCGGCATCCATCGCGTCATGAACGGCACCCTGCTCGGTGGCGGCTATGCGAAGGCTGCCATCGACGTGGCCTGCTGGGACCTGCTCGGCAAGGCAGCGGGCCTGCCCGTCTCGGTGCTTCTCGGCGGCGTCCTGCAAGACGACTTCCCCCTCTACGAGGCTGTTCCGCTGAGAACCCCTGATGAGATGGCCGCCTTCGTCTCGGAGCGCCAGGATGCCGGCATCCACCGCTTTCAGCTGAAGGTCGGCAACGACCCCCACGATGACGCAGCCAGGACGCGCGCGGTTGTCGAGGTGGCCGACCGGGACACGCTGATCGTGGCCGACTCCAACGGCGGCTGGAATCTGCGCGCCGCGCAGATCGCGGTGCGCGAGCTGGCCGACCTTCCGGTGTTCATCGAGCAACCGTGCCGGAGCACGGAGGATTGCATCTTCGCCATGCGGCACTCTTCGTTGCCTCTCGTTCTCGACGAGTCGATCCTCACCCAGCGGGACGTGTTCCAGGCGAAGGGCGTTGCGGGAGCGGTGTCGATCAATATCAAGATCAGCCGCGTCGGTGGGCTGACGCAGGCGGCGCGCATGCGTGACCTCATGCAGGAGCTCGACATGATGGTCTCGGTCGAGGACTCCTGGGGCGGCGACATCGTCACCGCCGCGGTGAGCCACCTGGCCGCCAGCACGCGGCCGGAGAACTTCCAGAACGCGTCGTTCATGAATGACTGGACGGATGGCCATGTCGCCGGGTACGCCCCGCGGTCGGTGGGTGGACGTGGATCTGCACCGACCGGGCCGGGCCTCGGTATCGAGGTGGACGCGTCGGGCCTTGAGGCGGTGTTCAGCGTCACTGAGTCGAGGCTCTGACGGGAGTTATGCCCGCTGGGGCAGAGAATTGAGCCACGAACGAGGGTTGCCAAGCGCGGGCATTCGCGTTTCACCGTAGGAGAAGAATGTTAGCGTCATCGATTCAGAAAGTCCCGAAGTCGGCGAGCCTTCGTGAGCAGATCGGCGAGTCACTTTCCGCTGTGATCGTTTCTGGCGAACTGGCCCCCGGCACCCTGGTGTCAGTCCCCGGTCTTGCCGCCGAGTTTGGGGTGTCTGCTACGCCAGTACGCGAAGCCATTCTTGATCTTGAAAAGCGCGGGTTCGTGTGTTCGGTGGCGAACAAGGGGTTCCGCGTAACGGAGGTGAGCCGGAGTGACCTTGTCGACATTATTGAGTTGCGAACCATGTTGGAGGCCCCCACTATGGGCGCTCTCGCGGTCATAACTCCCCCTGTGGAGATGCCGAAGTGGCGGGAACTTGCTGATCGAATTAGTAGCTACGCTGACGCCGGGAGCCTCACCGAGTTTCTCGAGGCCGATCGTGAATTTCATCTGGGCTTGCTCGAACTTCACGGCAATTCTCGACTGGTCGCTATGGTCACTGAGCTGCGCTCCCAAACCCGCATGGTGAACATAGCGAAAATGGCGAACACCCCCGAGTTGAGCAAGTCAGGGCAGGAGCACCACGAAATGCTCGATCTCATGGAGCACGGGAAAGCCGCCGAGTTGGAGGCCCTGATGGGGAGCCACTTGGCACACGTTCTCGCGTGGTGGGGTCCGCCCGTCACCTAATCGATAGTTGACCCCGGGTAAGTAATATGTAATATGGTACTCACCGTACGCTCATGCGGACACAGCTCGCGTTGACTCATTGCGGAGGTTTCTAATGAGTCAACGCGGCATCTGGCATTCCGCATCCCGAGCATGTAGTATGTTACATACTATTAGGGATTCTGACTGAAGGTGGTGGAGAGTGATCGGCAGCGTAATCATCATCGGCGCCGGGATCGTCGGCGCCTCCTGCGCCCGCAGCCTCGCCACACGCGGGGTTGATGTAACCGTCATCGATCGCTCTGCGGCAGTCTCCGGAACCACTGCGGGTGGCGAAGGAAACCTCCTCGTTTCTGACAAAGCACCGGGCTCCGAGCTCACCATGGCTCTTCACGCCGCAGCGCTGTGGCCGCGCCTGTCCGCCGAACTAGCGAACGAGTTGGGCACCTTCCCCGATATGGAGTACGAGCAGAAAGGTGGTCTCGTTGTGGCGACCACAGCTGCGGGAGCGTCCCCTCTGCTGAGTTTTGCAACAGCTCAACGCGATGCCGGAGTGCAGACCGAAGAGCTCACTATCGCTGACGCGCTGAGGTTAGAGCCCGATCTGAATCCCGCGATCACTGCTGCCGTTTTCTACCCGCAGGACTCCCAAGTTCAACCCGTGATTGCCGCGGAAGCGTTGCTCGCCTCGGCCAGACGGCACGACGCGCGGGTGCTACAAAATGCTCCCATCACCGGTCCTGTCCTCTCGGCAGATGGTGCACTCGTGGGGGTGACAACGCCAACCGAAACCGTGCGCGCCGATGCTGTAGTGATTGCTGCGGGTCCATGGTCCGGAGAGGTCGCTCGAACGCTCGGGGTTCTGCTTCCCGTGTTCCCTCGCCGCGGCATTGTGTTGGTCACCTCACGCATGCGGCACCGGGTGTTCCACAAGGTATATGACGCGGATTACGTCGGAGCGGTTGGGTCAGACGATGCTGCTCTGCAGACATCCAGTGTCGTTGAGTCAACCGCAGCCGGCACGGTGCTGATCGGGTCCTCCCGACAGCAGATCGGCTTCGATGCGAGTATGCGCACCGAGGTAATGGCCGAGATCGCAGCCAAAGCTCTTCGGCTGTTCCCCTTCCTTGCCGACCACCAGGTCATGCGCGCATACGGTGGGTTCCGCCCATTCATGCCCGACCACCTGCCGCTGGTCGGTCCCGATCACCGCCTGCCAGGGCTCTGGCACGCGACAGGGCACGAGGGCGCCGGAATTGGCCTTGCACCGGTCACCGGTGACCTGATTGCCGCGATGATGGTTGGCGCTGAGCCCGAACTGGATGTTGCCCCGTATTCGCCGTCGCGCGCCAGCTTGGCACCCTTCCTCACCGAGGTGGCGTGATGGTTTCCCGTCTTATTCCATTCCGTGACGATCCGATTCAACCCTCGGAGCCAACACCCGTGACGATCACTTTCGACGGCGAGCCACTGAGCGGCGTCGTCGGACAGAGCATTGCGGGGGTCATCATGGCCAATGAACGCCTCGGTTTTCGGCGCACGTCGGCGAACGACGCCCCCCGGGGAGTGTTCTGCGGTATCGGTGTGTGCTTCGACTGCCTCGTAGTTATCGATGGCGTCGAGGATGTTCGCGCCTGTCAGCGTCGCGCTCGTGACGGAGACGTCGTGACCACTCAGCACCACACATTGCCCGAAGGCGAGGGCTCATGAATCAGGTACTCATCATTGGCGCCGGTCCCGCGGGGCTGGCGGCGGCACAATCGGCCAGACGGGCCGGGGCCGAGGTCATACTGCTCGACTCTTCGGACTCCCTGGGCGGTCAGTACTGGCGCCACCTCCCCGAGAGCCGTCCGGCGCGCAAAGAATCGGCACTCCACCACGGCTGGGCTCGCTTCCAGTCGCTAGCCAGCGACTTGGTGAGCGACTCGGAGTGTGAAATTATTTCGAGCGCGCACGTGTGGGCGATAGAAACCGGGGAGCGCCCCGTTGTTCACGTGGTCATCGGCGAATCGGATGGGCAGAGCAGAAAGCGGATGTCGTTCCATCCCACCGCCCTAGTCATCGCCACCGGCGCCTACGATCGCACCCTGCCATTCCCCGGGTGGGATCTGCCGGGCGTGTTCACCGCAGGAGCCGCCCAAGCGCTGGCAAAGGGCGAGCGGTTAGCGGTCGGCCACCGCGTTGTGGTCGCCGGGGCAGGCCCATTTTTGCTCCCGGTTACGCAGTCTCTCGCGGCCACCGGTTCTCGTGTGGTCGCGGTGTTGGAGGCGAACCGAGCGGTGCCGTTGATGCGTGGCTGGTTGCCGAAGGCATGGCAGCTTCTGCCCGCGGCATCCAAAGCTCTGGAATTAGCTGGCTACGCTCTCGGCCACATTCGTCACCGGATCCCTTATCTCCTCGGACGCACCGTGATTGCCGCGCACGGCACCACGGCCGTGGAGTCGGTGACGACGGCACGACTCGACCACAATTGGGTTCCGATCCCCGGTACCGAAAAGACAATTGCTGTTGACACTGTCTGCGTCAGTCACTCGTTCACCCCCCGGTTGGAGCTTGCGCTGGCTGTTGGCTGCCAGTTGACTCCCGAACGATTTGTGCAGGCTGACCGACGTCAAGAGACCAGCGTCCCTGGTGTTTTTGCGGCCGGCGAAGTTACCGGAATCGGCGGGGTAGACCTGTCGTTAGCCGAAGGCAGCATTGCCGGGCACTATGCAGCAGGGGCCTCCGGAACCAACCCGTCCCTCGAGCGCAAACGAGCCGTATTCTCTGGTTTCGCTGCCCGCATCGAGGCTGCCCACGGCATCCGTCGCGGTTGGCCGGCGTGGCTCACCGAGTCGACCACCATCTGCCGGTGCGAAGAGGTCAGCTACGGGAGCCTGTGTGCAACATCCCAGACGACGGACTCGAGTTCGCTGCGGTCGCTCAAGCTGAGCACGCGTGCCGGGCTCGGCATTTGTCAGGGACGCATCTGCGGTCGAACGGTTGAAGACTTGCTCGCGCGTCAGACGTCGAGCGGCACACTGACTGACGGCAGCGTGAGCGATCGACGCCCGATTGCCGTACCTATCCGGATGAGTGAGCTTGCGTCGCCCCCAGAAGCTCACCCCTAACAATCACCCAGCTCCACCGAACACACCACCAGTAGACCGTGTGGCTCCACGAAAGGGAACACCATGAGTAAGAACTCCAAGATTGATCTCGGCGGGGTTGTCGTCGCGACAACTCTTCCGTTCAAGGAAGACGCTTCAGCTCCAGCCGGCCTCGCGGTTGACTGGGACAAGTTTGCGGAGCACTGCGACTTTTTGATGAACAACGGATGCCGCGGCGTCGGCCCGAACGGTTCCCTTGGCGAATATGAGGCCCTCACCGATGAGGAGCGCCGCAAGGTCATTCAGGTTGCCGTGAAGGCAGTAGACGGCCGCGGAATCGTTGTTGCCGGTGTGCACGGAACCGGCTGGCATTCGGCCCAGAAGTGGGCGGAGTACGCGAAAGAAGATGGTGCGGATGGTCTTCTGCTGTTGCCCCCCACCATCTACAACGCCAACGATGACGAGATTGTTGAGCATTTTGCGAAGGTAGCTGAGGTCGGCTTGCCGATCATGGCCTACAACAACCCGTTCTCGACCAAGATCGACCTCATGCCTGAGCTCATCGCTCGCCTGGCAGAGATCCCCGAAGTTGTCGCCATTAAGGAATTCTCTGGCGACATCCGACGCATCCTGGCGATCAAGGAACTGTGCGACATCGATGTGATCTGCGGCACCGACGACTTGCTCTTCGAGTCGCTGGTGGTGGGCGCTGATGGCTGGTTCGCCGGCTACCCGAACGCGTTCCCGAAGGAAGCAGTCGCCATCTACGACCTCGTTAAGTCGGGAGACATCGCGGGTGCGTTCGAGATCTACGAGCAGCTGATTGCCGTGTTCCGCTGGGATACCAAGGTCGAGTTCGTGCAAGCAATCAAACTGTCGATGGACCTCACCGGGCAAACCTACGGTGGCGTCACGCGTCCGCCGCGCGGACCGCTCAGCCCCGAGCACCACGCACAGGTGACGATTGACACGAAGAAAGCGCTTGACTACATCGCGACGCGTAAGGTCTAAGCATGCGCTCATCGCGGATGCTTACGGCGGTTGACTCCCACACCGAGGGGATGCCCACCAGGGTCATCACCGGAGGTGTGGGGGTCATTCCCGGCGCGACAATGAATGAAAAGCGCCTCCACTTCATGGAGCACATGGATGACATCCGTCTGTTTTTGATGAACGAGCCGCGCGGGCATGCCGCCATGAGTGGTGCCATTTTGCAGGCTCCCACCAGGGATGACGCCGACTGGGGTGTTGTCTACATCGAGGTTTCAGGGTGCTTGCCCATGTGCGGCCACGGAACGATCGGTGTGGCCACGGTGCTAGTTGAAACCGGCATGGTGGAGGTTGTCGAACCGGTCACGACGATTCGTCTTGACACTCCGGCCGGTCTGGTGATTGCGCGGGTCGCGGTCAGCGACGGTCACGCCGACTCGGTGACAATCGAAAACGTGCCGTCCTACAGCGTTCGCCTCGATGACACGGTGGAGGTGCCCGACTATGGCACGGTTCCCTATAGCCTCGCGTTCGGTGGCAACTTCTATGCGATGGTCGATTTGGATGCTGTCGGTCTGACGTTTGATCGGGCTAACCAGCAGCAGATTTTGGCGGCCGGGCTGGCCATCATGGAGGCGATCAACAGCACCAATCCGCCCCGGCATCCGGAAATCGACGGGGTGAATCACTGCCATCATGTTGAATTCATCGCGCCAGGGTCGACCGCTCAGCATTCGCAGCATGCCATGGCCATCTATCCGGGCTGGTTCGATCGTTCCCCCTGCGGCACCGGCACTTCGGCCCGAATGGCCGAACTGTGGGCGCGCGGTGAACTTGCCCTCGACACCGATTTCGTGAACGAGTCGTTTATTGGCTCGCGCTTCACCGGGCGCCTCATTCGAGAGACGACAATCGCGGGTATCCCCGCGGTGATTCCCACCATTACCGGCCGCGCCTGGGTGACGGGCATCGGGCAATATCTGCTCGACCCATCTGACCCGTTTCCGACCGGCTTCCAGTTCTAATTGACAGGAGAATTTTATGACTTTGACCCCCGAACTTGACCTCATTGCCGCACGTGCCGCGGAGGTCGCCCCGGTATGGGCGGCAACTAGCCCGCGCGATCGTGCGAAGGCAATCGTTGCCGCCGCGGATGCGTTGCTGGCCGCTCAAAGCGATCTCGTCGCCACGGCGATGCAAGAAACGGGCCTGTCTGAGGCGCGGTTGTCGGGAGAGCTGAAGCGCACTGCGGTGCAGCTGAAACTGTTTGCCGACGCCATCGTCAACGGCAGCTACCTCGACGTGCGCATTGACGACACCGATCCCGAGTTTGTGTTGGGGGTGCGGCCCGATGTGCGCCGTTTCCGTATCCCTCTCGGTCCGGTGCTCAACTTCACCGCCAGCAACTTTCCGTTCGCGTTCTCGGTCGCGGGTGGCGACACCGCCGCAGCGCTCGCGGCGGGCTGCCCGGTTATTGTGAAGGCACATTCGGGTCATCCTCGCCTGTCTGTTCAGACCGCCGACGTGCTCGCCACTGCGCTCGAGGGTGCGGGGGCTCCGACCGGAATCGTGCAACTGATTACCGGCCAACAGGCTGGCGTCGACATGCTCAATGATCCGCGAGTAAAAGTGGGCAGCTTCACCGGATCGATTCGAGTGGGCCGCCTGCTCGCCGATATTGCAGCGGCGCGACCGACACCCATCCCGTTCTACGGTGAGCTTGGCAGCGTAAACCCCGTGTTTGTCACGGAGGCCGCACTGCGCGACAATGCAGAGGGCATCCTGGATGGTTTTGTCGCCAGCGTCTCTGGTTCGGCTGGTCAACTGTGCACGAAGCCGGGCTTCCTGTTTGTTCCTTCGGGAGCGGCGTTGGCCGATGGTGTCACAGCCCGATCCTCTTCTGTAGCGGAGCAGCGTCTACTCAACCCGGGCATCGCCTCGGGCTACCAGTCGCGGCGCGACGCGGTGCTCGGTGCCCCCGGAGTGACAGTCTTGGCCGAGGGCGGTCTGCGCGTGGATGAGGACGGTCAAGGGTGGGCGACTCCCACCATTGTTTCGGTGCCGGTGAGTGTGCTGAAGCAGCACCGTGACGCGCTGCTCGACGAGGCTTTCGGACCACTTTCTATCGTTGTTGAGTACGACGACGTCGAGGACCTGGCCGACATCGCTGATGACCTTTTTGAGGGAAATTTGACCGGCACGGTCCATGCGGCTGCGGGTGAGGACACCCCAGCGCTGCAACGCCTAGTTGATTGGATTTCGGGCAGTGCCGGTCGGGTGCTGTTCGGCGGCTGGCCGACCGGAGTCGCGGTGACCCCTGCCATGCAGCATGGTGGACCGTGGCCTGCCACCACCAACGACACAAGCACATCCGTCGGCACGGCAGCGATCGGGCGCTTCTTGCGGCCGGTTGCATTCCAGGATGCGCCACAATCGTTGCTTCCCGCCCCCCTTCGCGATGACAACCCGTGGGGCGTGCCGCAGCAGCGCACCAGTGCGGGCGAGTCGCACGGCTGGGGGTCACGCGCGAGCGAGGGCTAACCGTCGGCGACTAGTGAGGGGGCGCCCCAGTGCTCCTCCGAAGCGTCGCCACGAGCAAGACCAGCTCGCGCTAGGCGTCTGGCGCGAGCAACCGTCGCAACTCGGTTTCGGCAGAAGCCGACCCCTCTGAGCTGATTGTTGTGCCGGCGGTGTAGAGGTCGACGATGCGGGGGTCGACGTAGCTTTTTTGGCTCTCCTGACTCTTCCGTGGGTTAGATGCGGCCCGGAAGCACAGGTTTATGCCCGCCGAGGCTGAGCATCGCGAGGGCGATGAGGGCGTCGGGTGATTTGAAGCCGAACGCGATGCGGGTCATGAGGCGGATCTTGGTGTTCAAGGATTCGACGCGGCCGTTGGAGAGGCCGTGCTCGATGGACGCCAGGATCACGGTGCGGTGTTTGACGATGCTCTTCTGCAGTTTCACAAAGGAGGGGATCCGACAGCACTTTGCCGTGCTCGGCCGTGATGATCGCGGCAAGCTCATCCTTGCGAGCGTTGAACAGTTCACGGAATGCAAACATGACCGCCGTGCGCTTGGCAATCGACGTCGTGCCCCAGCCAGCGAATGCGGCTTTTGCTGCGGCTACGCCAGCGTTGACATCGTTTGCGGATGCCAGTGGCACGGTGCGAGCGACAGCACCGGTTGCGGGATTGAAGACATCACCGCGCGCGGACGAGTCGCCCTCGGTTGCTGAGCCGTTGATCCAATGCGGAATCGTGGAATACATGGGCCTGCTTTCTTTCGAAGTTAGACCCAGTCTGTGGCCGCGCCAATCTGCAATCAAGACCTATTCATGCACGGGAAATCTGCGAAAATGCACACGAAGCGAACGCTTCTCCACTTCATCGCGCCTTCTACGTGCGCGCGACACGCGCAGCGCCCGGAGTTAGTCGAGCTTGTAGACGCGCCCGTTGGCAATTCCCTCAATGGATCGCAAAAATGCTTGTCCAACGATTTCGGATGCCACCGGCTCGAACCCGGCAAAGGTGCGGTGGTACGCCGTGGCTGCTTCGAGAACGGTCGGGCTGACCGCGTTGAGTCGGATTCCACGCGGCATCTCGCCGCTCGCCGCCATGACAAACGCTTCCACAGCTCCGTTCGCCATTGCGGCTGCCGCACCCGTTGGGATTGGTTCACGCGCAAGGATGCCCGTGATGAGGGTGAAGGATCCACCATCATTGACGTAATCACGACCGATACGAACGAGATTGAGCTGGCTCAGCACTTTGCCTGTGAACGCCGCCGTGTAGTCGTCGGCGTCGAGAGCACTAGTCGATTTGAACGGTGCCGCACCAAAGGCGGAGATCACCGCATCGAACTTCCCCAGCTGAACAAATAGTTGGCTTATCGAATCCTGGTTACGAAGATCAACGGCCGGGCTAGTGCTTCGGCTGACCCCCACTACTTCGTGCTCTCGCGACAGTACATCCATTGCCGCTGAGCCCACATGACCGCTGGCACCAATAATTAGAATTCTCATAGCTACTACCCCCCCTATTCGCTCTCCCCGTGCCGACACGCAAAGCGTGCGGCCAGCACGAGGAATCTGTCGTGGTCGAACGCGATGTGCCTAGCGCACGTAATCCGCGCCCGTAATGTCAATCGTTGCGCCCGTCGTGTGGCGTGCTTTTCCTGTCGCTAAGAACGCAATCATTTCGGCCACCTCACGTGCCGGGATGACCTCACCTAGCGGCAACAAGTCAAGCATGTCTACTGTCACCGCATCGCCGACCAAATCCGTCGCAACCCATCCAGGCGCGACCGCGTAGGCAAGGATGCCGTCTCGTCCGAACCCGCGGGCGATGCCTTTCGTCAGGGCTTGCAATCCGCCCTTCGCTGCACCATAGGCGAGGTGTTCGGCGTCGTCACCGCGGTGCGCGGAGCGGCTCGTGACGTTGATGATGATGCCGTCGCCCTTTCGCGTGGTGAAGTGCTTGATTGCCCGCTGGCACAGTTCCGCAGGGGCCGTGAGATTGAGCGCAAGGTTGGCTGCCCAGCCTTCCTTCCAGTCCGAATCGGAATCGACTGCCGAGGGCAGCCATGCGCCGGCGTTGTTGATCACGACATCGATGCCGCCAAACGCGGCGACGGCAGACGTCCAAACATCCCCAGCACCATCCGGCAGGCTGAGATCCCCCAGCGCCAACCGACCACGATCGCCCAGCTCATCAAGCAACGATGTGGTGTGTTCTGAGGCGCTCCGCGCGTGCACGATAACCAGTGCTCCTCGCGAGCCAAGCATCAGCGCGGTCGTGCGTCCGATCCCGCGCGAACTCCCCGTAACGAGAATTCGCTTGCCTTCGAGGTCGAGGTTTGAGGTCATCGATGTCACGCCACTGCCTGCGCGCCCGTGATCTCAACACAGGCCCCGCAAATGTATTCGGCATCACTAGAGGCGAGGAATGCGATGAGCGCGGCAACTTCCTCCGGTTTTCCGATGCGACCAAACGGCACCATCGCATCGAGGTCGGCAACGGTCTTGCCTTTCTCGGCGATGCCCCGCTCAAGCATCGGTGTATGGATCTCACCAGGACAAACGGCGTTCACCCGCACTTTCGACGGAGCGTAGTCCCGTGCCAAACTTTTTGTAAACGAGACGACAGCGGCTTTCGTGACGTTGTATGCGATATGGCCGGGCGCCGGGGTCATACCCCACTGCGAGGCCGTATTCACGATGGCGCCTCCGCCGCTCGCGATCATGCCTGGCAGTACAGCGCGACACATGTGGAATAGCGCATTCACGTTGACTTGGAAACTGAGATCCCAATCTGCCTCGCTCGTGTCAAGCAACGCTCCTCTGCGCATCGCGCCAGCATTGTTCACCAAAACGTCGATGGCTCCGTGGTCGCGCTCGACCTGCGCGACTGAATCACGACAGGCCTCGGCCGATGTGAGATCGAAAATCAGCGCCTCTGCTTCGGCGCCGCTCGCACGAAGCTTCGCGACAACAGCGTTTGCATGTTCTCCGGAGGCATCAGCCACAAATACTCGAGCTCCCTCTGAGGCGAGTTTGCGGCATACGGCTGAACCGATGCCACCGCCGCCGCCTGTCACGAGAGCATTCTTGCCGCCAAATCGGAGTGCAGCGGTCATTGTTACTCGCCTTCTGTGAAGATCGTGCGGTGCCAGTCACGTCGGGCTGTGCCCGTGCGGTCGAACATGACGTGCTTTACCGTCGTGTACTCGTCAAAGGAATAGGTCGACATGTCCTTGCCGAAGCCAGACTGCTTCACGCCACCGTGAGGCATTTCGCTCACGATTGAGATGTGGTCGTTAATCCAGACGGCTCCAGCTTTGATGTCTTGGCTTGCCCGCATCGACCGATATACGTCGCGTGTCCACGCCGATGCCGCAAGACCGTACACAGTGTCGTTGGCAAGCGCGATCCCTTCATCGTCAGAGTCAAACGGCATCACCGCGAGTACCGGTCCGAAGACCTCATCCCGCCCCAACTCGCTATTCGGATCAACATCGGCGACGAGCGTCGGTGGGTAGTACGCTCCTGCCGCGAAATCGCCGCCGGGGATTTCACCACCCGTGACTACCCTGCTGCCAGCTTCGCGAGCCCTGTCGACCATTCCCGCAACGTGGTCGCGATGGGCCAAGGATACGAGCGAACCAAGATCTGTTGCGGGGTCGTCGACGCGACCCATCCGCACCTTGCGGTAGAGGTCAGCCACGCCTTCGACGAACTCCTTGTAGACAGAACGATGCACGATGGCGCGAGTGGCTGCGGTGCAGTCCTGCCCCGCATTGATCAGACTTCCGGCTACGGCGCCATGAATTGCGGCCTCGAGATCTGCATCGTCGAACACGAGGAACGGAGCCTTTCCTCCGAGTTCAAGATGCACCCGCTTTGCCGTGGTCGCGGCAGCATCAAGTACCGTGCGGCCGACTCCAGTAGATCCGGTGAACGACAGCATGTCGACATCCGGATGCCGCAATAGTGCAGCGCCGACAGTACGGCCGGGACCCGTGAGCACGTTGATGACACCAGCGGGGATTCCCGCTTCTGTTGCAAGCTCAGCAAAACGAATGCTCGTGAGAGGGGTGAGCTCCGATGGTTTCAGAACGATGGTGTTGCCGGCTGCGACGGCAGGCAGCACCTTCCATGCCGCCATCTGCAACGGATAGTTCCACGGGGCGATCGAGCCAATGACCCCGATAGCTTCACGACGGATCATTGACGTATGGGTTGCCGAATACTCGCCAGCCGCTTTGCCCTCAAGATTTCGAGCAGCACCAGCGAAGAAGGCGGTGTTGTCGACGGTGCCAGGAATATCGAACTCTCGGGCGAGACGGATCGGTTTCCCTCCCTGACGACTCTCGAGCTGCGCTAACTCTTCAGCATTTGCTTCAAGAAGTTGCGCAAAGGCGTATAGCGCTCCTGATCGTTCCGCCGGTGTCGCGGTTGACCACCCCGGAAAAGCCGCGCGGGCTGCAGCAACCGCGTCATTGACGTCTTGCTCGTTGGCGCTGTCAGTGCGCTCAATGAGCTCACCAGTAGAGGGGTTCGTGATGTCAACGGTCTGGCCCGACTGTGATGTTCGGCGTATGCCGTCGATGAACTGAGTCATGTAGTGCTCCTATGTTCTGATGTTTTTGGGGCTAGCTAACTAGCCCAGATGTCTCCGAGGGTGTAGCCCTCGCTGAACGGATCGGTAGGGTCTAGAACCCACGTGGCGCAACCCGTAATCCATCCGCGTCCCGTAATCGTCGGGAGAACTGCCGAGACGCCGGCAAGCTCTGTCTCAGCGATCAGTTCACCGACGAATTCTGTGCCGATAATGCTGTGGTGTGAAAACTTCTCGTTGAGCCCCAGTTGCCCTCTGGCGTAAAGCGCCGCCATTCGCGAACTTGTTCCCGTGCCACATGGTGAACGGTCAAGCACTCCCGTCCAGGTCTCTTCCCGGTCGGGATCGAGCGGAGCGCTCGTGAGCACATTTGCATTCTGCGCTTGCTTGCCCGGTTCACGATCGCCGTTGTGCATCAAGACCATAGCGATCGCATTGATCGAAGGATTCATTGGATGCTGCACCGTGATCTGGTCGCGTGCCGCCATCTTGATGAGTGCGGCCGCGCGCGTCAGTTTCTTCGCATTCGCGGGTGTGAGTTCAATGCCAAGCTGAGAAACATCGAGCTGAACGAAATACTGCCCGCCGAACACGACATCCACGCGGAGCTCACCGAACTCGTGAACAGTGATCGGAACATCAATCGTCACCACAAATGAGGGGACGTTTGCGACAGTCACTTTCGTTACCTTGCCAGCGTGAACATGAGCAGTCGCCGTCACCACCCCAACGGCAGTGTCGATGATCACCTCAGTCACGGGCTCGATCATGCGGATGATCCCCGTTTCGAGTGCCGCAGTTACCGCGCAAATCGTATTGCTTCCCGACATCGCCGTAAAGCCACCCTGCTCAAGCACGATAATGCCGAAGTCGGCACCGTCTGAGACAGGAGGCAGAAGAAATACTCCGCAGGTTGCTGGATAGCCCCGCGGTTCATGCAGCAAAAAATTCCGGAGACCATTGAGCTCCGTGGCACAGTAATCCAGTCGCTCAGCCATCGTGTCGCCCTTGACGAAGCGGACGGCATTCGGAATTACCCGGCCAGGTTCGCCCTCCGCGTGAACCTCGATGGTGTCGACCGACAATACTCCGGCGATCATGAGCGGAGCGCGCCCAATCCGGCGAGCGCCTGAGCGAGGCGATCACGGTCGGCGGCGGCGAGCGGCAACAGCGGGGCGCGCACCGGGCCTACAGGGGTCCCCGCCAATTCGAGTGCTGTCTTGATGCCAACGGCGTAGTTGACTGACTCAAGTACATCGCTCAGCGCCCACAGCGGAGCCCATAGCTCACGACCTCGCTCTAGGTCTTTCTCCACAGCAACGACCCGGAAGAGCTCTGCGGCCTTTTCTGGCACGATCGAGGCCACTCCCCACACTGTTCCCTTTGCTCCGAGCGCGAGGCCATAGAACGTGAGTGTGTCCCACCCGTTGAACGCGCTGATGCTCTCAGAGCGATTGGTAAGCACGTCGGTAAAGGCAACAGCATCACCCGAAGTGTCCTTGAAGTAGTCCACGCCGTCGATGCCGCCGATTTCGGCCAACTGCGCCGCGTCGAGTTGCACGCCGGTTGCCCCGGGCACGTTGTAGTACATGATCTGCAGGGACACCGCGCCAGAAATGGTCTGAAGGAATACTTTAAGCGCGTCGAAAGAAAGCGGATCATAGAACGGTGGCACCACCATGATCGCGTCAGCACCAACTTCTTCGGCGTACCGCGAAAGTTCCACGGCACCCGCGGTCGACGTGTGTCCGATACCGGCGACGACAGCAATTCTGCCGGCCGCGGCCTCGACGTTAAGCCGAATGACGTCTCGGTATTCTTCGGGACTCAGGCTGGTGAATTCACCGGTTGTGCCCGTCGGAACGATACCGGCGAGTCCGCCGGCGATCATGCGTTCCACCTGCACGGTGATTCCGGCCAGGTCGAGATCGGATCCGTCAGCAGTGAAGGGAGTCGGAATCGCGGCGAGAACGCCCGAAAGGTTGGCGTTGGATCGTGTCATGATGATGCTCCTTGTAGTGGTAGTTAGTGTCCGCCGCGAAACCGCGATGGCGAAAATGGTTCGAGAAGCGGCGAGAGCCGATTCTCACGAATGAGTTGAGTGACGAGGCGAGCAGTGGCTGGTGCCATCGTGACGCCCATCATGCCGTGGCCGGTGGCAACGAAACCGTTGTCAAGTCTCGGAAGTCGCCCGATGAGGGGAAGACCATCCGGCGACATTGGTCGCATTCCCGCCCTCGGCACGATCTTGGCCGCCTCTGGACGCTGCCAATCCCGAAAATAAGACTCCGGTGCCCGCAGAATCGCGTCGACACGAACCTGGTTGATGTTCTCGTCGAGCCCGCCAAACTCCATGGTGCCGGCGAGTCGAAATCTGCCGTTAAGCGGGGTGGTCGCAACCTTTGCGTCGTGCAGGTTGGTCGCACCGCGAAGTCCGTACGGCTCTACTTCGATGCAGTATCCCTTGCCTGGACGAATCGGCAGCTTTGCGCCAAACAGTTTCGATAGCGGCCCCGACCATGAACCCGCAGCCAACAGGAAGTTATCTCCTGCGAAAACGCGTGATCCCGAGCTGACGCTTGTCACCCGGCTTCCCGTAATCTGCACCGCATCGATGGGGGCATTTTCCACAATCTCCACGCCCATGGCGATGAGCTTGTTGTGCAGCGCTTCGGTGAATCCGCCGGGGTCGAGGTGTAACTCTTTGGGAAAGTACAAGCCGCCCTGCACATTGTCGGAAAGTTTTGGTTCGTGAACCCGAACGTCGTCGCCGAGCAGTGCGGTTGGCTCGAGCCCGTAGCTTTTAGCAAGATCGACGTATCCAAGGTGGTGCTGCATCAGTTCTTTGTCTTGGAACGCCATCAGCAGTCCGGAATGGTGCAACTCGTAGTCGATGCCTTCGGCCCGATACTCGTCGAAGATGTGCACGGTGTCTTCGGCGAGCGCAAGGTGCGCCGCGAATCCCGCCCGCTGAGCTGTCGCGTTCGATGCCTTAAACATTCCGAGCATGAACGAGATGAACGACGGACGGAGTGATGGCTTGATGTACAGCGGGCTGTCTGGCCGTGTCATCCACTTCAGCGCGGAAAGCACAACGCCTGGTCCCGGCACTGGAGCTGACTCTGCGGGCACCACCCACCCGGCGTTGACATCGCTCGCACCAAGCCCAGTTGCACGCTGGTCGATCACGGTGACGGTTTCACCCTCGCGGGCAAGATGATAGGCGTTGGTAAGGCCGATCACGCCTCCACCGATAACTACAGTGTGCAACAGGATTCCTTTCGAAAAGTGTGGGTGGTGGGACGCGAATCCCCCCACCCAATTGGTTCAGAAGCGGACAGCATCCACGAACTTCTTGAACTCGGCGTTGTCGCTGTGATTGAACGCCTTCTCAGGCGTGTCGTTTATCGCAACTTCCCCGTCGCTGAAGAACACCACTCGGTCTGCTGCCTTCGAAGCGAATGCCATGTCATGCGTGACGAGGGCGATTGCAATGCCCTCATCCTGCTTAAGACGTCGCAGTACCTCGAGTACTTCCGCCGCAACGGGCGGGTCAAGCGCGCTCGTGATCTCGTCACACAGGAGCAATTTGGGCTGCATCATGAGCGCTCGCGCTATGGCAACTCGTTGTCGCTCACCACCCGAGAGTTGGCTCGGCTTGCTTCGCAAATGTGACGACATTCCGACTTCTTCAAGAGCGCGCTCGGCACGCTCGAGTCCCTCTGCCGTGCTCAGCCCCAATTTCTTGCGGGGAGCGAGCGTGAGGTTGGCGAGCACATCCATGTGGGGCCAGAGAGTGTAACTCTGGAAAATCATTCCCACGTGCGACTGCACTTGTTCCCACGCTGGTGTTCGCATCTGGTCCTCAAACACCATTGCACCGTCGAACATGATCCGACCCTCATCAGGATCCGTAAGTCCGGCAAGCGCCCTCAACAGAGTGCTCTTGCCGGATCCGGACTTTCCGATGATGACCGTGATGTCGCCAGCGACCATGTCGAAGTCGACATTCTTCATGACCTGCCGATCACCAAAACTCTTCTGAAGACCACGTGCCGAGACGAGGACTTCACCAATGGAGGCGGTGATGGGCCGGTGACTACCCGCTTGGACGTCATTCATTTCACTCATCGTGTGACCTGCACTTTCGCTCCAGGAATCATGGATGCTGCGAGACTTCGTTTCTTTTTGCCTCCGCGCAGATCTCCATTCATCATGTTTCGTTCCACACGGCTCAAGATGAGCGAAACCGGGAACGCGATCACGAAGTACAGCAACGCGGCGGTCGTGAGAATCTCTAATGCCCGGTACGACTCCGAAGCGATCTTGTTGGCCGTGAACATCAGGTCAGCGACCGCAATCGTCGAGACCAGCGCGGTGTCTTTGAAGAGCGCAATGTTCAGCGAAAGGATCACTGGGAGCTGCTGGCGAACGGCCTGCGGGATGATGATGTAGCGAATCTGCTGCCAACGCGTAAGCCGCAACATCTTGCCCGCCTCGACCTGCTCAACCGGCACAGACTGGAAACCACTTCGCAAGGCCTCCGACATGAACGCGGTGAGGTTAAGGGTGAGCGCTATCGCCGCCGAAAGGAGCCCGGGAATGGTGATCCCCGTCAACGTGGGCAGCGCGTAGTACACCCAAAACAACTGGACGAGAAGCGGCGTGCAGCGAAACAGCTCGATGTATCCCTGGGCGACCCATCGCACCACTTCAACATTGGACATTCGCGCCAACGCCACTGGTACGGCCAGGATCATGCTCAGGGCGACAACAATCACTGTGAGAGTGATCGTCATCCCCAGGCCATCGAGCAACCGTGGAAAGTTGCTCGTGACGACGTTCCAGTCGAAATCGTACGTTCTAATCATCATGAGATCTCAGCCCGCCCGAGTTCTACTGCATGCGCAGGTCGCCGAGCGTGTCTACCTCGACAATGCCTGCTTTGGCGAACGCGCTGGCAAGAGACCCATCGTTCTTTGCTCCCTGAATCGCGATGTTGATGATCTGTAGCGAACGCGAATCGATGTCGGCGTTAACTCCATAGTTGGAGTCTTGTACGAAGATCGCGGGGGTGGGAACGATGATCTTGAGCGAAGGATCCTTCTGCGCAGCATCAGCGAGTGTCGGCAGGTCGCCGAAGGCTGCGATAGCACGGCCAGCGGTCATTGCCGTAATCGCTTGGGGGATGCTCTCGCCGTTGACGACCTCGACACCCATGGAAACAACGGACGGCTCGTAAGACGTTCCGCTTGCAACCGCAACTGGTTCGTTGGACGCGAGCACGTCTTCGACGGTGCGCATCCCCGAATCGGCCTGCACGATGAAAACGCCCTGGTACCGGTAAACCGGGTTGGTGAACTGGATGGCGAGCGAACGCTGAGAGGTGGAGTCTAGGTAGGCAGCGACGTCGAAGCGGTCGGCTTGGAGACCGGAGACCATCTTGCTCCACTCCGCCGAGACGGGAACGAATTTCACGCCCAACTCATCAGCGAGGTTCTGGAGCGGCAAGACGTTGGGGCCACCCATCGTGCCGTCGGGCTGCTCTGCGGTCATAGGGGGTGCCGAGGCGATACCGACTCGCAACTCACCGCTCTCCTGAATTCCCGCGATCCAGGCCCCGTTGCTGGATGCGCTCGAACTGCCACCATCTGAGCCGCGTAGTCCAGAGCCAAAGAATCCGGCTCCGATTGCAAGAACGATCACGCTGAGTACGGCAAGAATGTATTTACTTGTCTTGGACATCGTTGTCCTTCCTAACTTCTGTGTTTTCGTGGCGAGTTTTGAGCCCAGAAACCTTCGGGAATGAATAATCCGGAGGTTTAAGCGGGATCAAAGCCTCATTGCTTGAGTGTCTTACAATCAGACACTATGGGGTTGCGCACTGATGCACAACCTCTCGCATTGAGAAAGTCAGTGCGTGTCGAGTTCTGCCCTCATCATGCTCACGACTTCGTCTGCACTCGTGAGGGTGTGCTCCGAAATTGCTTGCCGAATCACTTCACGATCCCGGGTTCTCAGCGCCTCCATAAGCGCAGCATGAACGCGATACTCTCGCTCAGGATTGGACCGGCGCCTCTGGTCTTCTGTGAGCGCAATCGTCAGCTGAGCTGCCGTCACCTGCCAGAGACGTTCGAGCATGTAGTTTCCGGATGCCTTCCAGATGCATTCATGAAGTGCGAGGTGAGCATCGTGGCGCGCTACGGGATCGGACGCGAAGACAGCTGATTCGTACTGCGCCCACCCTTGTTCAATCAGTGCGAACCGTGCCCCACTCACGTCGGCTAGAACAGCGTCGACCGCGACCATATCTAAAGCGATTCGGGTAACCGCAATGTCGTGGATCGCTGCAGGCAGCAGCTCTGCGACCTTCAGCCCTCGGTACGGCTCCTTGACGATGAGCCCTTCCTCAGAGAGGGCGTTCAGCGATTCTCGTATGGTCGGCCGACTCACTCCCAACGCTTCCGAGAGTTGGGCCTCCGTCAATTTCTGACCAGGCCGCAACGCACCCGTGATAATCGATCGTCGGATCTCCTCGCGCGCGGCGTCCTTACGCGACAGGGTGGCGATTCTTGACGGCCCAGGCATCAGATCCTTCTCAAAATGGTTCGGACGAATGGCACGCAACATGACAGCCTCCCTCTCCTCGTTTGACACAAACTCATACTTGTCGTCTGACAATCTTCACTCTACGACCGCAGAAGGTCAACAGTCCGGCGAAACGCTTGACATCTTGTCTGACTATCAGACGATTGAGGTATGACCGCTTCTACGTTCGACTGCCGCGCAACTCATATCCCCGTCGATCAGCTCGTTCTTCGATTGGCCGAACTGCTCGTGGAGGCCGGCGCCTCCCCCGACACCGCACGCGTCATCGCCGACAACTGCGTGGCGTGCGAGCGCGACGGGGCGCTCAGCCACGGAGTGTTCCGGGTCGCTGGCTACCTCGATTCACTTCGAGTTGCCCACGTTGACGGACACGCCACGGCCGTTGTCGAGTCCGTGAGTCCCTCGTACCTTCGAATCGATGCGAAAAACGGCTTTGCCCAGTCCGCATTAGCCTCCGCGAAACCAGCCATCGACGAGGCGCTCGCGACCACAGGCATCGCCGTTATCGCCATGCGGGACTCTCACCACTTCAGCGCCCTCTGGCCCGACATCGAATTATTTGCTCGCGAAGGGCATGTCGCACTCACCATGGTCGCAAGCGGTCAGCCGTCTGTGATGCCCCGCGGAGCCACTAAGCGCGTCTTCGGCACGAACCCCTTCGCCTTCGCAACGCCCTCAGGAACCCACAACCCCGTAGTTATGGATTTTGCGACATCCAGCATGTCCCACGGCGATCTGCAGCTCGCAGCGAACGAGGAACGAGAAGTTCCTCTCGGCACCGGGACGGGCCGCAGCGGCCGAGACACCACCGACCCGGCAGAGATCATTGCCGAAGGCGGCCTGCTTCCCTTCGGTGGGCACAAAGGTGCCGCACTCTCACTCATGGTCGAAGTTCTGGCATCCGCGTTGACGGGCGGTGCTTTCTCGTCCAAAGCAGATCACGACCGCGCCGAGGGCGCCCGCACATCACGCACAGGCCAGCTTCTGCTCGTGATCGATCCCTCCTTCAAGGGAAATGAACATTTCGCCGACCGCGTTGGCGACCTCATCGAGATGCTGCGTGAGGCCGGAATGTCGCGGCTCCCCGGTGATCACCGTTACCAGCGCAGGGCTGAGACGGCAGTCAGCGGGATTCCCGTCACACCAGCGATCATTGCTCTCTTCGACGACAGCATCAATCGCTCGCTACCTCAACGGTAAGAGTTCTTTACTGCGTCGGGCAACTTCACGGTGCAGAGCCGCACGCACCAACTGCACGGCCTCAACATCGGCGGCCTCTTTGCGCACCGAGAGCGCAAACTCCAGACGGAAATCGACCTCGTTGGGCAGCACCGGAACTAAGCCTAGATCATGCTCGGCCATGAACGCGTGCAGCAGCCCAACCCCGGCTCCTCGTCGCGTGGCCTCGAGCTGCGCAAACACACTCGTGGAACCGAAGCCCACCCGCATGCCGCCGAGCACCGGGGCAAGGTCGAGCTCGCGAACGGTGAGCAGAGCATCCACATAGAAAACTAGCGAGTGGCTATCGAGGTCCGCGAGCGAACGAATGGGCGGATGCGCGGCAACATAGCCGGGCGAGGCATACAACCGCAGCGCGTACGCGGCGAGAGGCTCAGAAGCCAGCCGAGAGGTGGCGGCCGAACCGATCGTGATCGCGAGGTCGAACCCGGCACCGCGAAGACTAAGCGGGCGGGTCGAGGTAACCAACTCGACGGTGATGGCCGGATGCTCCGCCTGCACGGCCGAGAGCGCTGCGGTGACGAAGGTGGCCCCGAATCCATCGGGCGCCACGATTCGCACGGTTCCTCGCACTTCGTCGGCGCTGCCGCTTGCCGCTCCGACCACGTTTTCAACAATGTTTTCGAGGCCTGCTGCGCGGGTGGCGACTTCGCGGCCGATCGCAGTGAGCTCCCACCCGTCGGCGCCCCGGTCGAGCAGGCGTACGCCGAGCGCGACTTCGAGGCGGTCGATGCGTCGGCGCACAGTGGTGTGGTCGACACCGAGCA
>Ga0307486_1000694_pt1 | contig 29010 bp, 22 predicted proteins | sample CBIW02metaG_FD_203663 | JGI IMG/M metagenome (GOLD analysis project Ga0307486, IMG submission 203663) | Sea-ice brine microbial communities from Beaufort Sea near Barrow, Alaska, United States - CBIW 0.2 | ecosystem: Environmental > Aquatic > Marine > Coastal | place: USA: Alaska | collected... | reverse complement strand
TTACACCTTGATCATCACTTGATGAAGCATAAATTGTAAGTTCATTACCTTCATTTAATTCTATACTAAAATAACGAGATGAACCAGAAGTGTTTAAGTAAAATCTTCCTGCGTAAACATCAGATTTCGCATCTGAATCATAACGAGTTAAATTTGTATTTGAAGTTCTCAATCTATCTTTATCTGCTTCACCAATCCAACTTAACACACCATTAGTGAAAGTAGCAGGTATTTTTGCCCCTTCTGTACCGGGATCAACTCCTTCGTACCATGCATTAATTGCATCTTCGGTTAATATGTTGTTGTAATTTGTGGCATCTAATTGTGCTGCTCCAAAATCCCAAACATCTGGTAATCCGTTAGGTGTTACAATAATAGTAATATCATGAGTCGTTGTGTTTTCATCTATGCTAAGTATACTTCCAGCAGCTATTTCATATCCATCAGCGTTAACTAAACTCGTAGTGTAAGTAGTGCCAATTGCCAATTCAATTTGGTAAGTTCCATCAGTAATTGAAGTCTCCCATGATTTGTCTTCCAAATCTGTGAATTTTAAAGAATAACCAGAAGGAATATCAGTCGCTTGACTAACATCCACATTTCCAGTTAATTCAATAGTTGGTGCATCTTTACGTATTATTCTATAATAAGATGGTTTTGCTCCATCTCCATAAATAAGATATGTTCCAGTTGTTTGTGCAACTACTTTAACCTCAGTAACGCTAACACCTTCTTGAGCTAAATTAAATGTATCATCTTGAGCTTCATTTTCATCTGCATTAGCAAAATGAATTACACCTTGATCATCACTTGATGAAGCATAAATTGTAAGTTCATTACCTTCATTTAATTCTATACTAAAATAACGAGATGAACCAGAAGTGTTTAAGTAAAATCTTCCTGCGTAAACATCAGATTTCGCATCTGAATCATAACGAGTTAAATTTGTATTTGAAGTTCTCAATCTATCTTTATCTGCTTCACCAATCCAACTTAACACACCATTAGTGAAAGTAGCAGGTATTTTTGCCCCTTCTGTACCGGGATCAACTCCTTCGTACCATGCATTAATTGCATCTTCGGTTAATATGTTGTTGTATTTGGCATCATCCAATTGTGTTGCTCCAAAATCCCAAACATCGGGAAGGTTTTCTGAGGTTTCTTGTGAATAGCCATGTAAAACTCCGAGCAGGAAAAACAGGCATAAGAATTGTAATTTTTTCATCATTCCATAAAGATTTAATTTGATTAAAAATATATTGATACGAAGATTATTAATCCTTCTTTTAAGCTCTCATGTCGCTAATTCCATTGAAATTCATAGATCTAAATTGGGTTAATTCCTTCGTTCCATACGAAAATAATTAAGTATTATACTTCAATAATTATCCATATTAAGAGTGTTACTGCCCGAAATCGTTTTCGTTTAAAATGTTTAAAAAAATAAACCAACATTCCGCTCGGTTCATGACCTCAACCAGAAAATCTGATAGTTAGCCCGCTGTTATATAACCAATCGATCTTGATTATTTGCTGCTATTTTTTGTTAAATATTAATTAATAGGGTGTGCATCATAACAATGCATACCCTATTATTATTTTAACTTCTTTCCCATATTATCTCCAACGAGGATCTCCAACGTTGTTATCTTTCAAAGTTTGATTCGTGATCGTAAAATCTCCCGATGATGGATCTGTAAATCCAGGATCCAGTGTAAAATAGTTACTGGAAGTATCATAGATAGTTTTGGTAGCATCATAGAATCCTGGTGCGTTCCAATAATTATTTTCACTGAAATCAGGGTTTGGATCAGTCCTGCTTTGATCTGAATAATAACTGTCTGTTTCAGCTATGATAGTGTTTTTAACTATTATCTCATTAGATTGGAATCTCACATATAAAATTCTTTTACCACCCGTTGAACAGGCATACAGTGTACAGCTGTCTATCGTCACGGTTAAGGTTAAACCAGTCTGGGTTGATGTACCGGCATCATCAAGTCTTAAAAAATCCCTTCCTACAGCACAGTTATAAAAAGTGCTTGTTTTGAGAGTAACATTAAATACGTCAGAATTCCTGAAATCTATAAAATCACCTCCCGAAGTAAAGATATTGTACACGATACTATTTTCTACAGTTAGCGTTTGTAAAATCGCATCGGTTTCACTACCCGCAACGAATGAACGGGCATAATCATGAATATTACAACCACTGATCAATAGGGAATTATAATTCCCGGGACCTGTATATCTCACTACGTCCTTAAGCGATGATGATCCTTCCCCATCTCCTTGTAAATCGAGGTCGATTAATTCAACATCCTCTGCACCACCAACAAGTTCAATGTTCACGCGGAGCATAGGTTTGTCATAACTTCTCAAGCCTCTAATGGTAATAGATTTATCCAGGGTTACTGTACCTGTTTGTGCAGTATAATCACCCGGTTCCAGCACCAGAATATCACCTGCAACCGCATCTGTAATCATTTGCAACAAATCATCTTCTGTAGTCACCAATTTTCCTGTACCTATATCGATTCCAGTTGTAAAAGTTTTAACGCCTCTTATTTTGCTTGCATTGAATAAGGTTGCAGTATATTCAGTTTCTTGAACGAGATCTGTTATAGTAACAACACCATTAACTTTTTCTTCCGATGTTATCGTGTGAGTGATATCACCAGGGCTTAAACTTATTTCTGTAACTTCGCTATTTGGGACCCATCTTAAAGTAGCTTGTAAGGCTTTGATATCGCTGGGGTCACCCTCTATGAAAATCTGCTCGGTTAAAGTTTGTGCCGTTGTAGTAGCCCAAGTAGAATCATCAAGACCCCTGGCACTTATAGCCTTTACTCTTATATTATATAATGTTTCACTTTCTACAGGTATTAGAACGGGCAACTCGGCCGCATCAACTTCAACAGTATTCACAATATTGTTAAAGTCAGTGTCATCACTAAATTCAACAATATAGCTGTTGACGTTTTCATTAACCGTCCAGTTTAGCTCTACATTTACCTGATTCCTTACGTGTGCATTCAGTGCTATTGGAGCAAATTCCCTGTTTACCGGAAGCTCCAAGATAAGTTCATTATCATATTCGCAACCAGTAACAGTAGCTGCAAGTAGAATAACTATCAGTAAACTTTTAAAGATGTATCTTACTTTCATAATTTATAAATTAATTCTGTTTAAGTTCTAGTAACCGTAATCGTTTACCAATTCACCATTACTGGCATCGATGTAGACTTGCCAAATCGGCCAAAATTGTCTATCATCTACATTGACTCCCGGTTTGTAAATCGTGTTTATAATCTCATCCAATGGCTCATCCAATGGATGATCCCAGTTGAAGGCAGAATATTCTGGACCTGGATTAGCAGTTTCACCTCTATTTAAACCATATATATCTAAAGTATATCCATCTTCTTCATATTTATAATAAAGTGTGGCAGGAACATTAGCATATTCTCCAGTTCTGTTCTTTAGGTTAGTCAATTTTTCCTTTTCCTTATCAAGGTTAGTACTTAAAAGATTCCATCTAATTAGGTCCATCTTGCGATCCATCTCCCCGGTATATTCATATTTATACTCGTCTACAATGGCTTTGAACATTTCTTCTTTTGAAGAACGCGCATTTACATAAGCATCTACTTTTTCTGCTTGTTGCTCTGCAGGAAATGCTCTTCTGCGGATTTCTTTAAGGTAAGGGGCAGCAGCTACGGGACCTTCTAATTCATTAGCAGCTTCTGCAGCAGTTAACAAGATTTCAGCATATCTCATATATATTAAATTAACCCCATCATCGTTAGTTGATGTTACAATACGGTCCATCCACTCATATCTATATTTACCGAAATACCATGTGCCAATACCAACAAGTTCTTGCTGCGCGACACCCTCTACTGCAGTACCCCATTCATAGGGTACACAAGTAACTTCTCTTCGAGTATCATCTTCATCATAATCATAAAAAACGGTAGGTGTAGGACCTGCGGTACCACCCCTGGCCTGACCAGTAAATTGGTCTACGCTACGATGGCGTACTGCAAATGAAAATAAGACCCGGCCACGACCATCAGAAAATGGAATTTCCCATAAGGACTCACCACCGGCATTTATATTTTCCTGATTATATTTTTTCCAAAATCCCTCAAAAGTAGGCTCGAGAGAAGCTCTTCCGCTATTGATAACTGATCTACTTTCATCCAATGCCAATTGATACATTTTTTGAACAGAAAGATCGGGATCGTTACTTCTTCTTACCGCATCTGGGTATCGCTGAAAACCACTTGCCACCAATGCAAGCCGCGCTCTTAAACCCTTTACAAAGGCCTTATTGATCCGTTCTACTGTTATGGTTGAGGAAGACTCATTAGGCCATGCAACCAGGGTAGATGCTTCTCCTAAATCACTAATTAATCTTTTATAAATGGTATCACGACTTGTTTTTGCCAAATAAATCGTTTCTGTTGTTATAGGCTCAAATCTGGCTGGAATATCTCCCCATGCTTTCATAAGATCGGCATAATAAATAGCTCTATAAGTTAGCGCCGCGCCCAAAAGCTGACCAAAATCGGTTCCTGGCTCAGGATTACCAAAATTCCTCAAACCCCGTATTACAATATTAGCGCGCTCTATCCCTTGGTACATCATTGCCCAGGCATTATTTTCCGAATTCATTCTCGAGTTATTCGGCTTTGCATCATAATACACAAGATCGGAATCTGCACCACCTGAAGGATCAGAACTATAATTATATTCTACATCAGTATTGAATCCATAATATGGAATAAAACGTCCTCTATAAGAATTGGTCTGCCCCATGGGTTCCAGAATTCCGTCAACGGCTCCTTTGGCTAAATCAACCGTTGAAAAAATAATTGACTCATCTAAAGTCGACTTTGCAGGAGCTTCCAGAAAGTCTTTATCAAAATCATCATCGCAGGACACCAATAGGGCCATTATTATGAATGATGAACAGATTTTTATTAAGTTTTTCATTTTTATTTAATTTTTAGAAATTAAGGTTTAATCCAAATACTACTTGTCTACTTCTAGGGAATGGCGAATAATCTACCCCTGGAGTGAGAGGTGTTTTTCTCCTGGTAGATACTTCAGGATCCAGACCTGAATAATTAGTTAGGACGAATAAATTTGTTCCGGTTACGTATAATCTCAACTTTGAAATATTAGCCTTAGACATAATAGATTCTGGAAGAGTATATCCTAATGTCATGGTATTTAATCTTAGAAATGAACCATCTTCTACAGCCCAATCACTAAAAACATAATTGTCCATAAATGGAGACCACATTGTTGTGTTGGCATTTGCAGCGGCTAACTGATCTGGATCAGTTATTAACATACCTGTTGCTGGATTAAGGTTGGTCCATCTACTTCCATCAGCCATATTAGTGCTTAAATTCCTATACTGACCATTATTATTTGCGGTGGTAAATTCAATTTTATTTGCATTATACACATCATTTCCTACGCTTCCATTAAAAGCTGCTGAGAAATCAAAGCCATAAGCATAAGCATTTACTACAAATCCCCCAGTAAAATCTGGATTAGCATTTCCAATGATCGTATTGTCATTTACATCAACAACACCATCTCCATTCACATCTTTTAATTTTAAATTTCCTGGTCTAACATTACCCACAATATCACTATTATCTACTACTCCTGGCTTTAATGTATATTCACTTGTTGTGGGATCAAAATCAAAATCAGATACTTCATAACGTCCATCATTTTTGAATCCATACATGATACCAATAGGCTGGCCTACCCTAACAACGTAATCATTACCAATTTGTGTTGAAGCCCAATTTGTGTTTTGACCAAAATCTTCCAAAGCACCTAAGGATTTGATCTCGTTCCTATTGGATGAAACATTAAAAGAAAAACTTAGACCGTAATCCGGTTTAGTGATGGCATTTACGTTTAAGGAACCTTCAATACCAGTATTTTGAATCTCTCCTAAATTTCTATATTGGCTTGTATAACCTGTTCCCGGAACAGGGAAATTAACCAATAAATCTGTAGTTAGATTCTTATAAGCCTCAACGGTACCGCTTAACACTCTATTGAATAAATCAAAGTCCAACCCAGCATTCTGAGTTATTGTTGTTTCCCATTTTAAATCAGGATTCGCCAAAGTTCTTGATGCTGACCAATAGTTTGGAATGTTATTGAGATAGCTTGTAGTATTAGATTGAAAGCTTTGCACAGTTTGCCCAGACGGGATATTATTATTACCTACCTTACCATAGCTCAATCTTAATTTAAGCGCATTAAGCCATTCGGTGTTTTTCAGAAAATCCTCTTCATTTAATTTCCAGGCAACCGCTGCAGATGGAAAATACCCCCAGCGATTATCTCCAATAAATTTGCTGGATCCATCAGCACGGAAAGTAGCCGTAACTAAATACTTATTTTTATAATCATAATTAATACGTCCAAAGAACGATAATAGCTTATCATCAGGGCTGTAAAAATTATCAACGGTTTGTGGTGTTCCCTGGGTAGTTAGTTTAATTGTCCTGTCAAAATTAAAATCCTTAGGGAAACCCTGAATTTCACTAGTTACTTCATTATTATTATTAAAGATCATCTCTTCACCCAAAAGCAGTTTTAGGCTATGGTCTTCATTAAATAATTTATTAAAGTCATAATTAATGGTATTGGCATTTCTAAAAGTCTCACGCTTTCTATCGCTAAAAACAAGTGAAGGCAAGCCTTGATTGTCTGCAGAAGGCTTATTGTTTGAATAATATGTTGAGCGCCCGTAGTAACGATAATCTTGATCTAAACGATTATCAAGACCAAAATCAGATTGAAATTTGAGATCTTCTATAATATCCCAGGAAAAACTTCCCAACATATTGAAATTTTTTCTTAATTGTTGACGTTGGTTATCATCAACCGCCACAAAAGGATTGACCAAATAGCTTGAAATCGCATCATCAGTACTTGTTGTGGTAAGACCAGAGATTGGTATTGGAGAATACCCAACACTATGTTTCAATCTTGAATCGGCAGAAGAAACTTCATTTTGCTCATTTGTACCCCCTCCATTTATTTCTGTATCAGAATAACGAACAGTGAAAGATAAATTCACTTTTTCACCAGCCTGACTTTTTATAGCTAGAGCTAAATTATCCCTTTTATAATCAGAACCGATCATAATGGTATTTAAATCATAATGAGCATAACTAAAGTTAAAACTAGTCTTTTCAGAACCTCCTCTAATAGCTAAATCATGACTCTGTACCTTCCCCACATTACCATAAATCTGTTTTTGCCAGTTATTACCATCCTGTCCGATGTATTGATCGTAATCTTGATATAATCCAAAATATTTTTCATAAGAATCAATGTTTTCAGGATCATCGAGCAATGCATACTCATATTGCCATTTGACAAAATCTTCTGATGACAACACATCAATGGTATTGGCAATTTTTTGAAGTCCGTAAAATGAATTGAAATTCACATTTAACTTACCACTTTTACCAGCCTTGGTAGTAATTATAATTACTCCATTTGCTCCCCTGGAGCCATAAATAGCAGTAGATGAGGCATCTTTTAAAACTGAAATACTTTCAATATTGGTAGGGCTTATATCGCCCATACTACCTACAGGAAAACCATCAACAATTATTAATGGAGAACTATCCTGAGTCAGCGATCCTCCACCTCGTATTCTAATATTGATTTCGGCATCTGGAGAACCCTCTGTAGACAGCACTTGTACTCCCGCAAGCCTTCCTGTCAAGGTTTCAGCCACACTGGATTTCGCCTGCTCGGTCAAATCGTTTCCTGAAATAGAGACCACAGAACCTGTTAAATCTGATTTTTTTACGGAACCATAACCTACCACGACCACTTCGTCAAGCGAATTTGAATCCACTCTTAGAGCAGCATCAATGTTGCTTCTCCCATTTACATTCACTTCAAGGTTTAGAAAGCCAATATAGCTAAACACTATAATGGCATTTGGATTGGAAACGGTAAAACTATAATTCCCATCAAAATCTGTAATTGTTCCATTAGTAGTTCCCTTTTCAATAACATTTACCCCGGGGAGCAAAATTCCATCTTCTACATCTTCAACCTGACCGGTAACCTCAAAGGACTGAGAAAAGCCGGAAAACGGAAGCATTAAACAAATCATTATTAAAACTACAAACCAATAGTTTTGATTGTTAAAGGTCCGCAGAAGACTATTTAATTTGTTGCGGAAAAGTTTTTTCATAAATCTTGGATTTAATTAATTCAGATACTTGGCTTTTCATAACCAAAACTCTATATCGATTTCGTAAATAATTGCATCACTCAAGTAGAGATCTTTAAACGATGCAATCGATTACGTAAATATATTAAAAAATTACAACCCACCAAAAATTATGTATAAATAATTGTTAATCTTTTTATCTCTAATCTTCTTTTATAGACCCGATTGCACTACTTATACCTTGAAGCGCTTGCTTTCGCGGGACATCCCTTGGTTACAACCAAAATATAGATGAATTTGAATTTTTATATCTCTATTTATATTTTTTGTAATCGATTACTTCAAAATTTAAAACTCCATTTTATTTATGAAAAACTTGACTGATTATTGACCGCATAAGAAAAATGGCTAATTTTGATGCTGATATATACTATCTAAATGAATTTTTCATTTATTTGCTAATTTTCATAACTTTAAAATGTAAGGGAATTTTAGCAAAATACAATCGATTACAGTATATTTATTCAAAATTCAATAATGAGGCAAAAGAATAAAGTCACTATTTACGATATTTCAAAAAAACTGAATGTGAGCGCGGCGACTGTTTCCAGGGCTATGAACGATAACCCTAAAATCAGTTTAAAGACCCGGGAATTGGTCATGGAAACCGCCAAAGAGATGAATTACAAGCAAAATCATCTCGCACAAGCATTGAAGAGCGGAAAAAGTCATAATGTTGGGATAATTGTACCTTATATTAACCACAGCTTTTTCTCTTCCGTAATTAGAGGAATTGAAGAAGAATTATCGCCCAGCGGATATCATGTGATTATTTGTCAAACCCATGAAAACGTGGATAATGAGATTGAGCAAATAAATACCTTGCTGAATATGCAAATAGACGGGATTTTTATGTCTGTTTCTAAAACCACCAAAAATACCGACCATATAAAGAAAGTCTTGGAAGAAGGTACCCCACTTGTATTTTTTGACAGGAAAAAAGAAATAGGCGGAGTAAGCTCGGTTACTCTTGATGATTATAAAGGGGGATATTTGGCTACCGAACATCTAATTCTTCAGGGGTGTAAAAGAATTGCACACCTGGCGGGAAATCTTAACCTGGAAATTTACCAGAACAGGTATAAAGGTTATCTCGCTGCTTTGAAGGCCCATAAACTTGAATTTAACCAGGATTATATCGTTGAAACCAATAGTAAAGTTGAAACCGGTGCATCAGCAATAACCCAATTATGGGAATTGGATGAAAAACCGGACGCGATATTTTCTGCCGGGGATTATACGGCTTTGGGAGCCATACAAGAATTAAAACGCAGACAAATACGAATTCCACAGGAGGTCTGTGTAGTTGGGTTCAGTAATGAACCATTCACAAAATATATGGAAATGCCAATAACTTCAGTGGATCAGACTCCCGTAACTATGGGAAAAATGGCCGCCCAGGTATTTTTGGAACAAATAAAAGGGAGCCAGACAATTACCATTGAAAAAAAGGTAGTCTTAACTCCCGAACTTTTTATACGTGATTCTTCTAACAGGGATTTAGCTTATAATGAAACCCCTCGTTTCCAGGGAATAAAATCATTTTGATTTAATTGGTCGGCTTTTGATATCACGTTGCCACTGGCCACCTGAATTATAAATTCCAAAATTTCCTCTCCCATTTCCTCAATGGACTTTTCTCCCCTAACAACCGGACCACTGTCAATGTCTATAATATCCGGCATGGTTTCAGCCAGAATTGTGTTGGAAGACACTTTGATTACGGGTGCAATCGGATTTCCTGTCGGAGTTCCAAGTCCGGTGGTAAATACTACCACATTAGCACCTGAACCTACCATAGCAGTAGTGCTTTCAACATCATTCCCGGGAGTGCATAACAGGTTTAATCCCGGTTTAGTGACATATTCGCCATAATCCAAAACATCTTCTATTGGCGAAGTTCCTGCTTTTTTTGCCGCTCCTGCCGATTTCATTGCATCGGTGATCAACCCGTCTTTAATGTTACCGGGGGAAGGATTCATATCAAAACCGGAACCGGAGGCAATTGCCGCTTTTTCATAAGCCTTGGTAAGTTGCATAAACCTGTTGGCAGTTTTTTCGTCTACACACCGGTTTACAAGTTCTTGTTCAATTCCGCATAGTTCAGGAAATTCCGAAAGTATGGGTGAGCCTTTTAAAGCCGCAAGCAAATCGGATGCATAACCAAGGGACGGATTCGCTGAAATCCCGGAAAACCCATCGGAACCACCGCATTCCAATCCCAGTTTTAATTTTGAGAGCGGCGCTGGAGTCCGTTTAATTTCATTAGCTTTTTTGATTCCTTCAAAAGATTCAGCAATAATAGCAGCCATCATTTGGTCTACCGTTCCCATTTTTTGTTGTTCATAAATAAGGACAGGCTTTTGAAGATCAGGATTAATCGCATTTAATGCGTTTGTAAATATTTCTATCTGAAGGTTCTGGCAACCCAAACTCAATACCGTGGCACCGGCAACATTAGGATTGTTCACATATCCAGCCAGCAAACGGGCAAGTGATTCTGAATCCTGACGGATTCCACCACAACCACCTTGATGGGAAATAAATTTCACCTTGATATTTTCAAAAACATCCTTCTCTTCAGCATCAACCACTAAAACTTCTTCCGGGCTTTTATTGTCAATTAAACTTCGCAATAATTGCCGCTGAGGATTGGGTTTCTGGAAGTTGAGTTCTTTTTCAAAAACATCTTTAAGCAGTGCTATATTTCCATTTTCACAGAATACTAAAGGAAAGAACAACCAGGTGTTAGCTGTCCCAACTTGTCCGTCCGGCCTGTGGTATCCCATAAAGGTGCGGTCTTCCCATTTGGAAATATCCGGTGCTTTCCAGCCTGTTGTTTCCGTCTTTGCAAAAGTTGGATTGCTTTGATGTTTAATATTATCAACAGTTAAAACACCTCCCCGATTAATGGAAGTAGTTGCTTTTCCAACCAAAACCCCGTACATATAAATTTTATCATCGGGAGCCAAATCCACCATTGTGATTTTGTGTTTTGCCTTTGTATCAGACAAAACAAGAACTTCCACTCCTTCAAAACTTATTGATTCTCCTTTTCTTAAATCCACCAACGCAATGGCTACATTGTCATCCGGGTGAACTTTTATCAATTTACTTTTCATAATCGTCAATATTTAGTGTTTTTTAGTTTGAAATTCTTCAACTCTAACCACAAAATCCTTAAAACCTTTTTCTATTCCTTTGCTTTCAATAAGCTCCAGCGCTAAAGCAATTTGTTCCTGCAATTCAGGTAATTTGGTTAAATCTGTATCCCAAAAACCGGTATTTTGAAGTACTTGTTGGGAAATTTCCTTATAACTGTGCAATTCCCATACCTTTTTCAAATTATCAAGAACAGCTTTGTCGTCCTGAACAGGAAGACTTCCCCCTTTCCATTCCGCTTTGTAAAACCGAATTAAACAGGCAAATGCAAAGGTGAGGTGCAAAGGAAGTTTGTCGTATTTCTTATGATAGGTCAAAAGGCTGGGCAAAACCCTTACTTTAAACTTCGAGATAGAATTCAGTGCGATACTGGATAACTGATGCTTGATAAACGGATTTCTAAAACGGTCAAAAACCTCTTCCGAATAAGCTTTTAATTCTTCTTCCGATAAATCCAGCGTGGCATTAATTTCTTTGAAAACCGCTTTTTCCACAAAAGCTCCGGTAAAGGAATTATCTATGGTTTCCTTTACGGTTTGATTGCCATATAGCAGGGAAAAAGGAACCATCGTGGTATGAGCACCGTTCAGGATACGAACTTTCCTGGTTCTGTATGGTTCAATATCGTTAACAATCAACACATCATCATCAATTTTATCGAAAGGGATTTTATTTTTCAACCTATCATCGCCTTCAATAACCCAAAGGAAAAACACTTCAGCAGTTACAATTAGCCTGTCTTCAAATTCCAACTGACTTTGGTAGTCTTTTATCTCGTCCCTGGGATATCCCGGAACAATTCGGTCTACCAAGGTATTGTGAAAGCTGTTAGAATTTTCTATCCACTTTACAAAGTTTTCCTCCAAATTCCAAAGTTCGGCATATCGCAAAATAATATTTTTAAGAATATCGCCATTTTGGTCGATAAGCTCACAGGGAATAATGAAAAGGCCCTTATCTGTAGCCCCTTTAAAATACTTAAAGCGTTCATATAACAATGCCGTAACCTTGGCGGGAAAACTGTTGTGCGGATAGGCATTAAGCGTATCATTTTCATCGAAGGCAATCCCGGCTTCAGTGGTGTTTGAGATCAAAAATCCCAGTTCTTCTTCTTTGGCCAATTCCAAATAGGCATTATAATCTATATAAGGATTAATTCCTTTTTGAATGCATGAAATTAGTCGGTTCTCCTGAATTTCCTTTCCTTTTTTTACTCCTTTCATAAACAAGGTATACAATCCGTCCTGTTCTTTCAACATTTCTACCATCCCTCCTGAAATAGGCTGTACAACAGCCACACCTGCATTAAAATTGGTATCGGTGTTGAGTTTGTCAATAATATAATCGACAAAAGCCCTTAAGAAATTCCCTTCCCCAAACTGAATTACTTTAATTGGTAATTCCTTGGTTATTCCTGCATTCTTCCTATTTAATCTTTTCATAATATTTTTAATTTTGTTTATCCTTTCAGTAAATTCTAAATTGTTTATTCAAATAAACTTGGTAACCATAAGCTTATTTGTGGGACAAAAGTTACCAGCAACAGTACTATGGCCATGGCCACATATAATGGCAGAAGCGGTTTTATGACCTTTTGAATGCTGGTTTTGGCGACACTTACACCAATGAACAGTACTGAGCCGACCGGAGGTGTGCATAGCCCAACACATAAATTCATTATCATGATAATTCCGAAATGGACCGGGTCCACCCCTAATGCAACTACCACAGGTAAAAAGATGGGTGTGAAAATGAGCACTGCAGGAGTCATATCCATAAAGATTCCTACAAAAAGCAACAATAAATTAATAATGAGTAGGATAACGAATACATTATCACTTAATCCCAACAGCGCACTACTTACTGCCTGAGGGATATTTTCATAAGACATAACCCATGACATACTCATGGAAGTTGCAATAAGCAACATTACTATCGCAGTAGTCCCAACCGAGCCAAGAAAAACCCTGTGCAAACTACTTATTTTTAATTCCTTGTTGATAAAAGACAAAACCAAGGTATATAATACTGCAATTCCTGAAGCCTCGGTTGCCGTAAAAATACCTGATACAATTCCACCTATTACAACAACGAGTAATAGTAAACTTGGAAGTGCATCCAGAAAGGTTACAAAAATATTTCTAAGACTACTTCGTTTTCCTGCAGGATATTTTTTCTTTTTAATCCAAATAGCAGCCACTAACATAAGGGCAAGTCCCATTAGAATTCCCGGAAGGTACCCAGCCAGGAATAAAGAGGCAATAGAAACACCACCACTTGCCAGGGAATAAACAATAAGCACATTGGAAGGAGGAATAATCAGACCTGTTGTAGATGAGGTGATGTTTACCGCAGCTCCGAACTCTTTTGAATAGCCCTCTTTTTCCATAGGTGGACCCAATATCCCACCGATCGCTGAAGTTGCCGCCACCGCAGAACCTGATATTGCCCCAAATAACATGGCAGCAAGGACATTGACATAAATCAATCCCCCTGGGAGCGCACCCATGAGTGCTTTGGCAAAGTCGATTAGTCGGTTCGCTATTCCCCCCTGATTCATTATTTGCCCTGCCAAAATAAACAGCGGTATGGCAAGCAGGGAGAAACTGTCGAGTCCTGTCGCCATCCGCTGCGCAATTGTGGTGAAAGCAGCCAAGGAATCTATCGATGCCAAAATTGTCAACACGCTTGATATTCCAATAGACCAGGCTACAGGCACTCCAATTGCCAAAAGGATCACAAAGGAAAGCACCAAAATTAATACCTCTGACATCATACCAAATATTTTTTTGAATTTATTATTTCATTGACTTTGTACCCTATTACAAGTACCCCACTAAAGGGAATAACTAAATAAACAAAGGAAAGGGGCAGGTTTAAGGCTGCAGAAAATTGACCTAATTCATAATTTACATACACCAAATTTCCACCACCAATTACCAATACGACCAAACTGAATAAAATTATAAGAAAGTTTATTCCTATTCGTAACTTTTTTCTATTGGGTTCATTTAATTTTTGTTGTAAAATATCTATCGCCAAATGGTCTTGTTGTCCGGAGGCATATGCAGCACCCAAAATTCCAATCCAAATGAATAAATATCTGGATACCTCTTCGGTGTATGAATTGGGAGAATTGAGAATATATCGGGAAAATATCTGCCATAACACTGCCATAACCATACAGGTCAATAAGATTACCAGGAATCCACCTAATAATTTATCTAATTTTTGTTTCATATTTGTATTATTTTACCGCTTGGATAGCCTGGATCAAGTCTTCCATTTCCGGATCTTTTGAAAATTCTTCATACATAGGTTTTACCAGTTCACGAAAACCTTCCTTGTCTGGGTTTGTAACTATAACTCCGGCTTTCTGAACTTCAGTCAAGGCCTCAAGCTCGGCTTCTTTCCAAATTTTCTTTTGAAATTCTAAAGATTCCATAGCAGCTTCTTTTACCCATTTTTGCTCCTGAGGGGAAAGCTTGTTCCATACCAATGTGCTTATTAATAGTTCATCCGGAAGTGCCGAATGCTCATCAAGCATTAAGTATTTACAAACCTCATAATGTCGGGAAAGGTAAAAACTGGGCAGGTTATTTTCTGCACCATCAACTATTCCTTGTTGCAAGGCAGTATATAATTCTCCCCATGCAATTGGGGTTGGGGATCCACCTAAACTTGTAACCATATTCATAGCTGTGGTGCTTTCCATCACCCGGAGTTTCAAACCTTTTAGATCTTCCGGTTTTTCCATCGGACTTTTACTGTAGAAACTCCTGCTACCTGCATCATAAAAGGTTAGACCCTTTAATCGTTTTGGCAAACTTGCATTCAATAAATTTTCTCCTATTTCCCCTTCAAGAACCTTATAACGGTGATCTTTATCCCTGAACAAGAAAGGCAATCCAAAAACTTTTAGCTCTGGCACAAAATTTTCAAGTACCCCGGTAGAAACTTTTGTCATCCCCAAGCTTCCTATTTGCAATAATTCCAAACACTCCCGCTCTGTTCCTAATTGCTGATTCGGATAAATTTCAATCAGAACAGTAGAATCCGACTTCTCTTTTAATCTTTCCGCCATAAATTCCATGGCTTTATGTACCGGATGAGAAATGCTTAAACCATGTCCTAACTTGATAACCGTTACATCCTTCTCATTTCTACACGCCATTACCAAAAATAGCAGCAGTATAAATAAAGCTTTTGGCAACAAGCCTTTGTTGTTTATGGTTTTCATGCTCTTAAGTCTTGCACTATTTTTATGGCATTCTTCAGCACCTTGGTTACCTGATCATAATCGTATGAACCATCGGTTTTTTTCGTGAAAATTTTGGAGCCTATTCCAACACAATGCACGCCCGCCTCAAACCATTCGGTTAGGTTCTCCAGCGTCGGACTAACTCCGCCCGTGGGCATAATGCTGGTCCATGGAAAAGGACCCTTGATCGCTTTTACAAAAGAAGGACCTCCCACTTCTGAACCCGGGAAGATCTTCACTACTTCAGCCCCCAGTTCTTCCGCGTACGAAATTTCAGTAAGTGAACCGCAGCCGGGTGCCCAGGCAACTTTACGGCGGTTACAAACTCTGGCCATTTCGGGATTTAAAATTGGGGAAACTATGAAATTTGACCCCAATTGAAGGTATAAGGAAGTGGTTCCCGCATCTATTACAGACCCAACCCCAAGGATCATTCCCGGCAAATTGGCGGTAACATATTTATTCAGTTCCCCAAATGTTTCATGGGCAAAATCGCCCCGGTTGGTAAATTCAAATACCCGGGCACCGGCCTCATAACAAGCGGTGATGATTTTTTTGCAAACTTCCAGGTCCTTGTGATAAAATACGGGAATTATCCCCGAATTTTTCATTTCTATCGCTACTTCAATTCTTGTATATTGTACCATTTTTTTACTGTTTTTCGTTTAATATTTTATAAAAATCGTATTCCGATGGGTTTGTTACATACTTCTTTGCAGCCCCGTAATCACTTTCATCCAAATAATGTAAATTCTGAAAACACAGCCTTGAAAATTCGGAATCTATGTCTACCAACCGGGGTTGTATTTTACCTTGTTCATCTTCCAGATCTGATAAATATATTGGGGTGATTTCTCCCCTGGAATTGGCCGATACCAAACAACCACTTTTGCCTTCGTCAAATAATTTTTTAACTCCCAATCCCAGCAGGGTGCATAAGGTCAAATCGAAACCTATGGGCCTGCAACATCTAAGTTCATAGCCTAACTCTACCGGCCTGCTTTTAATGTCAATTCCCAGCTCCTCCAATTTATTTTGAACCAGCATATTCAAAATATGCGATTTACTCACATTTCCCAGTTCAGGATGACCGTGAGCATCATAGGTGAACTCAATGCCGATTTTATCCAGTTCAGATTTTGGCAGTATGTGGAAGATCCCTTCACTTATCATGGCCACCCCGTACTGAATGTTTTCAATTTTTCTTTTTACAATTGATGAAATCACCAAACGGACGACTTTATCCAGGGTGATATTGGTATTCCCTAACATTTCAGGGATAACCATCATTGGAAAATGACAGCTGGTTGCAATCCCAAAGGCCAAATGCCCCGCAGACCTTCCCATTGCAGACATCACAAACCAGTTTTGGCTGGTGCGGGCATCTTCATAAGTAGTATTTCCTATGCGAACCCCTTCATCCTTTGCGGAATGAAATCCAAAGGTGGGATTCCGGTCCGGTAAGGGCAAATCGTTATCAATCGTTTTCGGAACGTGAATATTGGAAATAAAAATTTGTTCCTGCTGTAAATATGCGGTAATCCTGTTGGCGGTTGAGGCGGTATCATCTCCCCCAATACTCACCAGTAATTTTACATTATTTTCTAAAAAAAGTTTTGTGTTCAGCTTTTCGGTACCGGGTTTAAACCGGCTCATGTTGAGGGTGGAACCTCCCCTGCTGAAAATTGTATCTGCCAGGGCAAAATCGATTTCCTTTATTTCCGGTTCCACACTAAACAACCCTTTAAAACCTTGATGCAAACCCAAAACCCGAAAACCATCCTTCAAAAATGCTTTCGCAACAGTGCTTATCACTGAATTGATCCCGGGGGCTGGGCCTCCTCCACATATAATTAGGATGGTTTTTTTAACTGACATTTTTTAATTGTTTCGGGTTATCTCGCAACCCTACCGGAGGAATCCCCTCCCATTAATTTATGTACCTCATCTACCGTCACCAGGTTTGCATCACCTTTAATGGTGTGTTTTAAACAAGATGCAGCTACCGCGAAATTCAGGGCATTTTGGTCGTCTTCAGGATATTGCAACAATCCGTAGATCAAACCTCCCATAAATGAATCTCCTCCCCCAACTCTATCCACAATATCCGTAATTTGGTATTGTGGAGATTGGAACATTGTTTTTCCATCGTATAAAACCCCCGCCCAGGTATTGTGGGACGCGGAAATTGAACCTCTCAAGGTGGTAATTACTTTTTTGGCCCGTGGGAATTTCTCCATCATTTGCTGACAAACCGATAAGAAAGCTTCGGCTTTTACATCGTGTCCCTGAGTTGTAATATCCAATCCTTCAGGTTTGATCCCAAAGTGTTTTTCAGCATCTTCTTCATTTCCTAAAATAACATCACAGTATGATGTCAGTTCGGTCATAATGCCTTCCGGCTCAACGCCGTATTTCCAAAGTTTTGCCCGGTAATTTAAATCGGTGGAAATGGTAATCCCTAATTTGCTGGCCATTTTTACTGCCTCTAAACAAACATCGGCCGCTCCTTGAGAGATTGCAGGGGTAATACCCGTCCAATGAAACCATTCCACTCCTTTAAATACCTGTTCCCAGTCGATCATTCCCGATTTAATTTCGGCAATGGATGAATGGGCCCTGTCATATACAACTTTACTTCCTCTTGATACCGCGCCGGTTTCTAAAAAATAGATTCCCAACCGGTCGCCACCATATACAATTTGATCAACCCCAACGCCTCTTTTACGCATTTCCATCATCGCACATTCTCCGATGTCATTTTTTGGCAAACGCGTCACAAAATCAACAGGCACCCCATAATTTGCAAGGGATACTGCCACGTTGGATTCCCCTCCCCCATAAACAACATCAAAATTATTTGTTTGGGAAAATCTCAAAAATCCCGGAGGTGATAATCTTAACATGATCTCTCCAAAGGTTACTACTTTTTTCATTGTATATTTTTATAAATGTTTCGATTTAAAATTTGAAATACTCTTTTGCATTGTTGTAACTGATATCTGCAATCATTTTCCCTACAAGCTCCATATTATCGGGCAATTCACCTATTTCCATTTCAGATCCCAAAAGATTACAAAGCACCCTGCGGAAGTATTCGTGGCGTGGAAAAGAAAGAAAACTCCTGGAATCTGTCAGCATCCCTACGAAACAGCTTAATAGGCCCATGTTCGATAAGGCATTCAGCTGCTTGATGATCCCATCCTTTTGATCGAGGAACCACCAGCCGGATCCTAACTGAATCTTGCCTTTGATGCTCCCGTCATTGAAATTCCCTATCATACTGGCAAATATCTCATTGTCTGCCGGGTTAAGATTGTACAGTATAGTTTTAGTGAGTTTATCTTTTCCATCAAGCGCATTGAGGAAACTGGAAAGATTTTCAGCCTGGCTGTAATCTCCAATTGAATCCCATCCTGTATCCGGCCCAAGCTGGCTGAGCATTCTCTTATTGTTATTTCGAAGAGCTCCCAGGTGAAATTGTTGTACCCACCCATGTTTATGGTAGGTTTCTCCAAGGAATAACAAAATGGCTGTCTTAAATTTTTCAACTTCAGAATTGGAGATATTGTCTCCATTTCTTTTTTTGCTGAAAGCATTTTCTACTTCTTCTGAAGTAAATTCAGAAAAGGAAATTTTGTTAAGCCCATGATCGCAAAGTCTGCACCCATTTTCATGGAAGAATTCAATTCGTTTCTCAAGCGCTTTTTTCAGGTTTTCGAATGAATCAATTGTAATTCCGCTAACCTCGCTTAGCTTATCTATATATTCATTATAAGTTTCAGCATCTATAAGAATTGTCTTGTCAGGGCGAAATGCCGTACTTACTTTGATGTCAAAATCACTTTCCTTAAGCTGTTGATGATATTCAAGGGAATCCAGCGGATCATCTGTGGTAACCACTGTTTCTACGTTCATTTTTTTGAGAAGGCCCCGACATGAATTTTCAGGCTTCTGAAGCTGAGTTTTAACGTTTTCGTAAATTCTATCAGCTGAATCTTCATTAAGCAGTTCATCAATCCCAAAATATCTTTTTAATTCAAGATGTGTCCAGTGGTAAAGCGGATTCCGAAGGGTTTGAGGCACTGATTTTGCCCAGGCAAGAAACTTTTCTTTATCTGAAGCATCTCCCGTTATAAATCTTTCATTTACCCCTAAAGCACGCATAGCACGCCATTTGTAATGGTCTCCATAGATCCATACCTGGGTAATATTATCATATTTTTTATCCTCTGCAATTTCCTTTTGAGAAAGGTGACAATGGTAATCAATAATGGGCTGCTCCTTGGCGTAAGAACGATACAACTCCTCCGCATATTTATTTTGCAGTAGAAAATTATCGTTTATAAAAGTTTTATTATTCATATTTAAAATTTTATTCATTCACAGGTTTTCCTATGGTAGCCAAAATTCCTCCGTCTACAAAAATAATTTGCCCGTTAATGAAGCTACTTGCCTCTGAAGCCAGAAAAACGGCAGTTCCGGCCAAATCCTCCGGGTTTCCCCACCGGCCTTCCGGGGTTCGGTTAATAATGAAATCGTTGAATGGATTTCCCGCCACACGAATAGGTTCGGTTTGTGAGGTCGCAAAATATCCCGGTCCAATTCCGTTTACCTGGATGTTGTGTTTAGCCCATTCCGTAGCCAGGTTTTTGGTCAACATTTTAAGACCGCCTTTAGCAGCAGCGTAAGCACTAACATTGTTACGGCCCAATTCGCTCATCATAGAACAAATATTGATTATTTTCCCGGACCTGCGTGCAATCATTCCTTTGGCGACCAACTGCGACATGATGAAAGGACCTACCAAATCAACATCTATTACCTGACGAAAATCGGCTACGGGCATGCTGATGGCCAGTTCCCTTTTAATAATCCCGGCGTTGTTGACTAAAATATCTATTTTTCCGTGAGCCTTTTCCATTGTAGCCACTTGTTTCGCTGCTTCTTCTTCATTGGTTACGTCAAAAATATATCCTGTTGCTTTATAGCCTTTTTGCTTGTATTGCTCTAACGCAGTTTCCATCTTGGAAGGAGTTGTACCTGTGATGATCAACTCGGCTCCGGCGGAAGCTAAACCTTCGGCCATTGCCATTCCAAGTCCATGAGTTCCTCCGGTAATTACTGCTGTTTTATCTTTTAGACTAAATAAATTCATCTTGTCTGTTTATTTTAATTTGTTAGGCTGAACAACATCCATATCGCCATAATCCAGATTTTCTCCAGCCATTCCCCATATAAAAGTATAATTGGATGTGCCTGCTCCTGCGTGAATAGACCATTCCGGCGACAAAACCGCCTGATGGTTTTCCATGAAGATATGCCTGGTTTCCTCGGGTTGTCCCATAAAATGACTCACGGCTTGCCCTTCTTCCAAATCGAAATAAAAATAGGCTTCCATACGGCGGGCGTGGGTATGTGGAGGCATGGTATTCCAAACATTTCCTTCCAACAATTGGGTCATCCCCATTTGAAGTTGGCAGGTTTTTACAATGCTGTTCACGATGAGTTTATTCAGGATTCGTTTGTTGGCATTTTTGGAATCGCCAAGTTCAACAACCTCGGCTTCATCCTTGCCCACTTTTTTTGTAGGGTATGCGTGGTGTGCCGGCGCTGAATTGATATAAAAATAAGGTTGTTCGCTTCCAATTTTATCGAAAAAAACTTCTTTATTGCCCTTCCCTACGTATAAGGCTTCTCCTTTAGAAAGTTCATAAACAGTTCCCTCAACGGTTACTTTTCCCTTTCCTCCTACATTTATAATCCCCAACTCCCGGTGATCCAGGAAGTTTTCAGATTTTAAATCGTCTATGGTTTCAAGTTTTAAAGCTTTTTCTACCGGTAAAACCCCACCTACAATAAAACGGTCGTACATGGAATAGGTTAATTGAATCTCATCTTTCAGAAACAGGTTTGATATTAAAAAGTGTTCCCTGAGTTGTTGGGTCGTATATTTTTTAACGTCTTCCGGATGGTGTGCAAATCTAAAGTTTGAATGTGTCATTTTAAATGATTTTACGCATTATGCAATCGATTACACGAATATAGCGGATTTTTATTGAAATGCAAGTTTTGAGACTAAATAATTATAAAATTTGTTTTAATGATTCCAGAAATTTTGATGCTAAAATAGTACAGTTTTTCTTGAAAGTCCATCCTGTACCTACCTAAAGTTAGTATAATAACTATTTCAAAAACCTATTTTCCTTGAAGAAAAAACATTCAATAAAAGCGTTTCTGCTAAAAAATCCGGAAGTTATTTTTCCTCTTGGTGATATTTTATTTAATGTTGGTCTAAATTAGAAAAATGTAGAAAGGTGATTTCTTTAACCGCAAAGGGCGCAAAGTTTTCGCAAAGATAGCAAAGTCTTGCACTTCCTTTCGGCACTTCTGTCAAGGTGTTCCATTCTAATTTCCAATTCAATAATTATCCAATTGGTCCATTTTCAATCTCCATTTTGTTAATTTGTGTACTCTGTGTTTTTTTCTTTGTGTGCTTTGCGGTTAAATTAGGAATCAAGCAAAAATCAAAACTAATAACTGTATTTTCATAAAACAACTACCCGATTTGTCTCATTGCTTTGATAGGCAGCTTCAATAATCCTGATAACATCTACAGCTTCCTCCGCGGTAACGGGCAAAGCATCATTATTGCGGATAGCCCGGTAAATACCGTCGTAATATTCGTTGTAATTCCCTTGTTCCGATTTGATAAATTCCCTTTTCACCTTTCCGTTTTCCTCAGTATGCAACAATCCCATTTCCGATTCGGGTTCTGTGCCCCAATCACTTTTTCCCGGGGTAATTCCGGCCTGCAACATTTCTTCCTGCACGTCCGTTTTGGGTTTTATAAAAGAACCTTTTAATCCGTGAAGAATATTGCCGGGCAATGGCTCCCTCACAACATAACTCGACTTTAACCGGACCCGGAGGTTTTTATAATACAGCAACAATTCGAAATAATCGTCGACCCGGGAGATTGGGCGAAGGGATTGAATATCGGCAAATATTTTTTCGGGCATCCCAAACAACTGCAATGCCTGGTCTATTAAATGCGAACCGAGATCATACAAAGATCCGCTTCCGGGGCCAGGGGTTTCTTTATGCAGTTTGGGGCTGAGTTCTTCCCTGTACCTGTCAAAATGTAGCTCAACCTCGACAAGTTCTCCCAATGATTTCCCATCCACGACTTTTTTTATCGTTTTATAATCACTGTCGAAGCGCCGGTTGTGGTAAACCGATATTTTTTTATCCTGCTTTCTGGCCAGTTCAATTAATTTATTTCCTTCATCAACAGAGATAGTGAAAGGTTTTTCCACAATTACATGCTTCCCGGCTTCCAATGCTTTGCTCGCATATTCAAAATGCGAAGCGTTTGGGGTATTCACAATTACCAATTCCACAGCATCATCCTTCAGCATTTCTTCCAGCGACCTGAAGGTTTTTACACCTGGGTATTTTTCTGCCGCGATATTTTTTGTTCGTTCCCAAACGCCATAAAAATTGAAGCCGGGATTTATTTTTAAGAAAGGGGCATGAAAAACCAAACCACTCATTCCAAAAGAACATAAGGCTGTATTAATTGGTTGCATGATTAATGTTTTTAATTAAGTTATACCCTGTTTTGTGACCATTTAAACATCTGATAAAACAAATGATACATTGCCACTAAGCTTCTAAGGCTCAAAGTTTCACTAAGAAACCCTTTGTGATTTTTGGGTTAAAAAATAAGTTCTTTAAAAGATCGCCACTAATGCACGAATAAAGTCTATTGCATTTATGAAACCTTTACCAGACTTATCTTTTTGCTAAAGTGATCAGCATCAAAAACTCCTTTCTACTTTCCAACTTTCCAACTTTCCAACTTTTTTACTCCAGGATGCCTTTTTCATCAAGAAGAACAAGTTTTTTATCCAGATCGGCTAAAAATTCAGCCTGATTTTTTATGCCATTCTTTTCCTGTTCCCAGGCTCCAAGAAAATAGTAGGTGATTTTATTTGTAGTTGGCTTAAAGATCAACAGATGGTCAAACGGACCTTCTTTCTCTTCCTGAACTTCATCGGTTTTATAAAAAATAGCCATCCCCAATTTGTCGTTATCATTCACGAGGGTTTGGGTACCATAAGTGGCAATATATTTCCAGTTACCCGATGGACTGGTTTTTTGCAATAACGGAATATCATCAAACTTCACGATCCCGGTACAAAGTCCTTCAATTTCACTTGAAGTTGTAAGTTCCGCTTTTGTGAAACGATCTGCGGGAAAAATACTGAGCCTGGAATCCAAATTTGTGGTTACATCCCCGGTTTTCCATCCCTTATATTGAATATTCACTGTTGAAACTCCCTCTGAATTGACAACCTCAGCAAAGGTGTTTTCAACTTCCCTGAAATGGGCGACACTATCATTTACAAACCTGCCATAACTACCTATTCCTAATGATTTCCCGGCCTTTAAAATATCTTGTCCCCAGGGAGCGTCTTCGTGATAAGAATCAAATCCGTCCTGTCCTACCTGTGGCAAAACCAAGGAATCCACTTTTTTGCCAAAAATATCGATGGCATTCCTCCAATCCAAATAAATTCTATAGCCAATTTGGGAGTTCTCCCAACCCGGCCCTTCATAACGAATAAAATAAGAGTGGTCTGTATGAAGTGCAGGAACTTCAAGTTTTGAAATATTCTTAAATTCCCCTCCTTCATATCTTCGCTCTGCCTCAATCCAATTACCTCCGTCCTTTACAGAAATTTCAGCATAGGTTGGAGCTGTTTTATTGTTATCTTCTACAATTAATTCCTCATTTGCCTTCTCCTTACAGGAGATAAAACTAATTGCGGCAAAAGTTAAAATGATAATTTTATTCTTCATAATTCAATTTTTCAAAACATTTTCCTGTTTATTTAATTTTTCAATCAATTAAACAGGCTTCAACCAATTGTTATCTCTTAACAACCATATTATTTGTTCAATTCCAGGGCTGCCAAAATAAAAGATCCGGTAGCTTTGGGATCATTGTCTTTTTTCCTTTCATTGACATAATATTCGTACGAACCATCCCTATACGGATCACCGCCCAAACCGGCCACGGCACAAGCCTGGGTAATGGTAATTTCGCCATCTTCGTCAACTATGATCAGATCTCTTGTCATTCCGTCAAAAGCTTTGTTAGCCGATACCATGAATTTTTCCGGCAGGTAGCCTTTATTTACTCCCTTTGCCAACGAATAGGCAAACATTGCAGTTCCGGAGGCTTCCAGGTAATTTCCTTCCCTGTCACCCATATCCGTAACCTGGTACCATAATCCGGACTCATGTTGAACCTTTACTACAGCTTCAGCCAAATTATTTAAATAAGTTACCAATTCCTGATGTTTAGGATGTTCTTCAGGAAAATAATCCAACACATCTACCAGTGCCATTGAATACCAGCCCAGTGATCTTGACCAAAAATTTGGCGAGGTCCCTGTTGTTTTATCGGCCCATTTTTGTTCTTTGCTCTCGTCCCAACCGTGGTATAACAATCCGGTTTTTTTATCTATTGCGTACTTTTGAATAACCTCAAATTGTTTGGCGATATCATCCAGGTTCTTATCATCTTCAAATTTAGCGGTATAATGCGCGTAAAATGGAGCTCCCATATACAAACCATCCAACCACATTTGATTTGGATATCTCTTTTTGTGCCAGAAACCTCCCGCATTTGTTCGAGGTTGCTCTTCAATTTGTTTTCGCAACATCTGCATCGCTTTCAGGTACTTTTCCTCTTTGGTATCCTCGTAAAGGGCAAAAAGCAGTTTCCCGGCGTTGATCATGTCGATATTATAATTTTCGAATTTATAGGTACCTATGGTCCCGGTGCTATCAATCAAAGTATCTGCATAGCCTTTTATATAATCGTAATACTTCTTGTCCCCGGTTTCCTCATAAAGTTTTTCAATCCCGGTTAAAACCAGTCCGTGGACATAATCCCATTTTGGTTTTTCGTTGTCGTCTATTTGCCAGGCTTCCGGGTAACGTTTCATTTCAGACAAGGCCATACGTTCAGACCATTTCATGGAATCGGTAATAGTGATATTTGCTTCATCCTTAGTATAGTCTTTGCTTGCATCCTTGTTCTTAGTGTTCTGGCAGCCGGTAAAAACCATCAGTAAAAGCAATAGATTCAACGCAAGGGATTTTTTAAAAAAATTTTTCATAGGTGATTTTTTTTTATTGATCTTTATTTAATTTGCATTCTGCATTATTTAAAAGTTTAAATATTCAAACCGATAATTTAATCTTACTCTAGATATAAAAAAAAAGAATGATTTCAAATAAATACTCATTTTAAAAATATGCCGGTTTTTGTGAAAAAGCTTCGTTGTGTTCGGTTCTAATTTAGAAAATTATAGAATCTTTCTTTCCCTAACCCCTTGGTCTCAAAATCCACAAGATCCCTAAGCAATGCCATTATTGCTTCAACATAGTTAACAATGTCCTAATAAAATATTATTTAATGCAATCGATTACCCAAAATTATATAATAGTTATCAAACTAAAAAATTTATTTTTATAAATATTAAAATTTTAACCTATTATTACTTAAATTAAAAAAAACGTATAAATTGACCATTGGCCATCAAAACTTCTACCCGGGATTACTTTCCAACTCAGATAAAATCAATAGCGTAGTAGGTTCTCCCAATGTTATTAATTTATCTATGAATTGCTGAAGATGTAACTGATCCCTAAGGGCCACTCTCAGATGAAAATTATGTGGGCCGGTTATTCGGTGGGCTTTAAGGATCTCCGGATATTTATTCAATTCCAAAATTACATATTGTAATTTGCCTGTAAAAACCTTCAGAAGTATAAACACTTCCAGGTTGTTGCCCAGCATTGCCTGGTCTATCTCCAGGCTATAGCCCTTTATTGCTCCTATATCTTCCAGCTTACCGATTCTTTCCCGCACTGAAGAAGGTGAAAGGGCAACTTTTTTGCTTATTTCTGCAAATGAGGTTTTGGAATTGACCTTCAATAGTTCTATTATCTTTCGATCTGTCTTATCTATCATCAAAACAATTGTTTTAGGTGCAATTACCGATTTTTATTTGAAAATTCATTCATTCCGCCGTTGTTTCCGTTGTGTATTCTATGCTTTTGCCATTAATTTTGAACAACTTTAAATTCATTCCCTGCTCTATGGATACCGAATTATTGATTCTTCTTGGAACCGCGATTTTCTGTGGATTTTTTGTGCAAACGGTGGTGGGTTTTGCCGGTTCCCTAATCGCTTTACCTATCTTATTGATTGGTTTAAAACTTCCGGATGCTATTGCCTATATCTCTATATTTTATCTTTTTTCCAGTATTTCCCTTGTGTACAAGGAGTGGAAAAATATAGACAAAAGTGTTATAGGAAAATTGAGCATTCCCTCTATCATAGGTGTTGTAGTTGGAATTTTTGTTCTCACTTACGGTCAACCCATACTTTTAAAGAGAGCTCTTGGCGTTTTTATTCTTATATATGTAGCCTATGTGGTAATTGGAAAGATAGATCTCAAACTGGGAAAAAAAGGTATTATGCTCTTTGGAGTTGTGGGCGGATTTTTCGCCGGAGTCTTTTCAACGGGAGGTCCGTTGTATGTGATTGCCGTAAAAAATTCAGTAGTGGAAGTCAAAATCTTCCGGGCAACGATGATTGGCGTTCTGGCCCTTATAACAATTGTGAGATTACCATCTCTGGCCATTAGTGGGGTACTCAACAGCGGCCATCTTAAAATGAGCCTTATTATTTTTCCGATTTTTATCCTGGCGCAATTTTTAGGCAATCACCTTTTTCTGAAGATTAACGAGGTCCTGTTCAAAAAAGTTCTGCTAGGACTTCTATGCCTCTCTGGAACTGCGTTGATTCTTTAAATATTTTTTCCTATTTATAAGCCCATAGGAATTGATCTAATAATAAATATAGTTTGCCGTATTAGGAACATAGGTGACCGGTAAGTGAACTGGTAAAATTAGGTACATCTACTTACATCCTATCCTTAAATACCATCGTCACATCTCATAGAGGCTCGACTGATTGGGAGCTAAAAGTCCACGGAATCCCAGCGTATTCATCACAAGTATTTACAGAAAAAGTGGGCACAGGTGCCATTTATGAAGCCTCCCGTATTTTAAACGAATTTTATCAACAGCTTTCAAAAGAGGAAAACTTAACTTTCAATCCAGGTTTTATAATTGGCGGAACGTCTTTGGAACCTAATTCCGATTTGACTGGTGGAACTGCTCTTGGCAAAACTAATGTTGTGGCACAAAGTGTTATTGTGCGCGGCGATATCCGTGCAATTTCATTAAAGCAATTAGAAAAGGCCAAAAATATGATGGTTTCTATAGCGTCAAAAAACTACAACGGAACAATGGCAGAAATTATTTTTGGTAATGATGGTTATCCTCCATTGGCCGCGACAGATGGCAACAAAAAGTTACTTGAATATTACAGCAATGTGAGTAATGATTTGGGATTTGGCCCCGTTTCAAATGTAAATCCACGAAATGCAGGAGCTGCCGATATTTCTTTTACCTCGGGTTATGTTGATATGGCCATAGATGGGTTGGGATTAAAATGTGGCGCAAATGACCACACCGTCAATGAAACAGCTAATATTTATAATCTACCCATTCAGGCAAAACGAGCAGCGGTATTGATATATAGACTTTCTTTGATCGATTAAAATAGGGATAAATGAGTAGTGTGCATTTTCAACTGATAAAAATGACATTATAACGATTATATTTTATAATTTTCAATCAATTATCTTACCTGAACATTACAAGGCAATCCCCCCAAACACCTGACATCTTAAGCATTAAATACAACCCTGAAATATCCAACATTTTTAGAATTCCATATAATTTGTTCCCAACAATATTCCCAATAAAATCATACTTAGAACTACCCACCCCTCAGCACATTCCCCTTTATCCCGATACTCCCCCAAGGACACGTTCCATATTACGGGGAAAGCGCTTCGTCGAAAAGGTCTTGGACACAGGCAAAAAAGTTGATCCCCTTCGTTGCGCTAATCCGCGATTCCCGAGAAAAGTCGGGAGCGAGACCGCTCCACTACGGGAAGCACTTTTTTGCCTGAGTCCGCCGGATCTGAATTCCTTTCACGATTTGTACTTGCCCGAACCGGTTGGGACTTCACCTTGTTAATAGATTCCCTTCCTTAGCCATTCTGCCATGACTCATTTTTTGAGCAAGCAAAGGTCTGGAATTTAGAAATTAGCCGACCTTGTAACT
>Ga0307486_1000693_pt1 | contig 29039 bp, 27 predicted proteins | sample CBIW02metaG_FD_203663 | JGI IMG/M metagenome (GOLD analysis project Ga0307486, IMG submission 203663) | Sea-ice brine microbial communities from Beaufort Sea near Barrow, Alaska, United States - CBIW 0.2 | ecosystem: Environmental > Aquatic > Marine > Coastal | place: USA: Alaska | collected... | reverse complement strand
AGTCGCTGCCTTTGAACAGAATAAACTTATCTATTTTGTTGGGTTATTTGTGGCAGGACTTACGGCATTTTATATATTCAGGATCTACTTTGGAATATTTTGGGGCAAAGATAAAAAGTATGAGCACCCGCCAAAAGAATCTCCATTATCCATGACTATTCCCCTTATAGTATTAGCAATAATGAGTATTGTGGGAGGATTTATTCCTTTTAGTGAATTTATAACTGCAGACAGATCCGGATTTGAAGCACATTTAAATTATCCTTTGGCGGCCATTGCCGTATCAGTTGGATTGGTAGGGATTATTCTTGCCTGGATCTTCTATAAGAAAGAAAATGATCTGTCCGAGAGATTTTCAAATGCCTTCGGAATATTTTACAAATGGACTTTTCGTAAATTTTATTTCGATGAATTGTATATGTTCGTCACCAAAAAAATAATATTTAAACGTGTATCGGCTCCAATTGCCTTTTTTGATAAAAAATATGTCGATGGAACTATGGAAGGGATTGGAAACAAAACCGTGCTGATCTCTGAAAAAATAAAAGGCATGCAATCCGGAAGATTTCAGGATTATGCATTCTTCTTTATCGCAGGAACTGTTGTAATTGCATTGGTGTTTATTTATATGTGGAACTAATGGAAAACAAATAACAAATAACAAATCCCAATAGTTCCTGATGCCTCAAAATTAGTTTGGAGCTTGGCCCCGATGCTTCGGGATGGAGTTTTTGATTTGGTTTTTAGAATTTGAAATTTATTTTTAAAAATTATGGATATTTTATCTCTTTTTGTCTTAGTACCTGTACTAACAATTTTAGCCCTTTTTGCTACAAAAGGATTAAAACAGGCGCGTCTGGTTACAATGCTTGGAAGCATGGTACAACTTGGAATGGCTATAAACCTGATCTTCGCTTATTTTAGGGAAAGGGCAATTAATACCGATATTATGGTTTTTACCAGGGATCTTGTCTGGTTTAAATCCTTCAATATCCATTATGCCATTGGAGTCGATGGTATTTCCGTTGCTTTATTGATGCTGACTTCAATAGTTGTACTGGCAGGTGTTTTTATCTCCTGGAGAATGAAGGATCTGCCCAAAGAATTTTTTGTTTCACTCCTGGTTTTATCAACAGGAGTTTATGGATTCTTTATTTCCATTGACCTGTTCACGATGTTCCTTTTTTATGAAGTTGCTGTAATTCCAATGTATTTATTAATTGGAATTTGGGGATCGGGTCCAAAAGAATATTCTGCAATGAAACTGACACTGATGTTAATGGGAGCTTCCGCAGTTTTATTGGTTGGAATTTTAGGAATTTACCTTAATTCTAATGCCGATGGAGGAGCCTTAACTTTCAATATCCTTGAAATTGCCAAGGTGAATATTCCATTTGAAGCACAAAAAATATTTTTCCCTCTCACTTTCTTAGGTTTCGCTGTTCTTGGAGCTTTATTTCCGTTCCATACCTGGTCCCCAGATGGTCATGCTTCGGCGCCAACTGCGGTATCAATGTTACATGCGGGAGTTTTGATGAAATTAGGAGGATACGGTATATTTAGAGTTGCAATGTTCTTGTTGCCTCAAGGTGCCATAGAATGGTCCTGGGTGTTTATAATTTTATCTGCAACCGGTGTAATTTACGGCGCATTCTCTGCCTTAAGACAAACCGATCTAAAATACATCAATGCCTATGCTTCGGTAAGTCACCTGGGAATGGTAATGTTCGCGTTATTAATGCTGAACAAAACCGGCTGGAACGGTGCCATTTTGCAGTCGCTCTCTCACGGATTTATGACAGCCCTTGTTTTTGCATTGATCGGGATGATCTATGAAAGAACTCACACCAGGGACATAACAAGGTTAGGAGGTTTATTGAAGGTAATTCCTTTTATCTCGGTCGCTTTTGTAGTAGTAGGCCTGGCTTATTTAGGTTTGCCCGGATTTAGCGGATTTGTTGCTGAAATGAACATTTTTGTAGGTGCGTTTCAAAATGACGATATGTTTACAAGAGTTGCCACTGTAATTGTAATATCGGCAATTGTTGTAACTGCAGTATTCCTTTTAAGAGTTATTGGCATCATGTTAATGGGAACTGTAAAAAATCCCGAATTTTTAAAACTTCCAAGGGTAACCTGGTATGAAAGAACCGGTATTATCTTATTGTTCATCCCAATTATCGGTATCGGTATCGCTCCGCTTTGGTTAAGCAATATGATATTGGAAAGTTTAGAACCCTTTATTAGGGGAGTGTTGTAAGGGAAATGTGAGAGAAGATGCAGATCATAAAAAAGTTAGAAGTTAGAGAAAAATAAAAATATTCGGGCATTCGTGGTTAATAAATCTATCAAATAGAAACTAGGATGATTATCGAAAATAATTTAAATTGAAAAAAATGAGCCTTAACAGTTTCCTATTAATGAGACATGAAATTTTACTTCTGGCAATTACATTATTGCTTATTATAGGTGAAATTTTTATACCTAAGCACAAAAAAGGCAGCATTGTACACCTGGCTCTGTTTTTATTTGGAATTCATACCGTTGTGGGATTTTTAGCTATTGAAGAAAGCAGTTTATTTGGCGGAATGTTTCAAACAAATAACCTGATCCACTTCTTTAAGAATACGCTTAATATTGGAGTATTAGTATTACTGCTGCAATCGGCTGATTGGATCCAGGAAAAAATAGTTCAAAAAAATAAAGGAACAGAATTTTTTATTCTGCTGTTCTCATCACTTTTAGGAATGTATTTTATGATTTCCGCCGGGGATTTCTTAATGTTTTACATAGGATTGGAATTGGCTACATTACCGGTTGCTGCATTGGCAGCTTATGAAACTTCGAAAAGAATTTCCAGTGAGGCCGGGATAAAATTCATCCTCTCTGCGGGATTTGCTTCAGGAGTCGCTTTATTCGGAATTTCATTGTTGTATGCTACCACAGGTTCCATTTATTTTAATGAAGTTATGGAAGTTATCACTTCCAACAACCTGACAATATTGGCATTTATCCTGTTTTTTACCGGGCTTTCCTTTAAAATATCCCTTGTGCCATTTCATTTTTGGACAGCCGATGTGTATGAAGGGGCGCCAATAAGTGTTGCCTCCTATTTATCTGTAATTTCAAAAGGAGCCGCTGCATTTATATTAATGATCTTATTGTTTACTGTTTTAAAACCATTAATGCACGTTTGGGAAAACATGATTTATGTAGTCGCAATTGCCACAATGACTATTGGTAACTTATTTGCGTTACGACAAAAAAATATGAAACGCTTTCTGGCATATTCATCCATTGCCCAGGCCGGTTTTATTCTGTTAGGTCTCATTGCCGGAACCCAATTGGGAGCAGCGACGGTAGTTTACTTTGTATTGATTTATATATTCTCAAATCTGGCAGCTTTTGGAGTAGTACAGGCTATTTCATTAAAAACCGGAAAGGAAAATATGGATGACTATAACGGCTTGTACAGAACCAATCCTAAGCTGAGCTTAGTAATGATGTTGGCCTTGTTTTCACTGGCAGGAATTCCGCCGGTGGCAGGATTCTTTGGTAAGTTCTTCCTGTTCACAGCCGCCGCGAGTCAGGGTTATTATTTCCTTGTATTTATAGCCGTTGTGAACGCCACGATTTCCCTTTACTATTATTTATTGGTAATCAGGGCAATGTTCATAAGAAACAGTGACCATCCTATTCCATATTTTAAAAATAAGATTTATATGCGTTTGGGATTGTTAATTACCGCCATTGGGATCCTTGTACTTGGACTATACAGCCCTTTGTACGATTATATATATGAATTAAGCAGCATATTCAGTTAAGTTTGGAGTTTGATTTTTGATTTTTGGAATTTATTTTTTTAAGAAAAAAAACTATGGCATTAGAAGGAAAACATGCTTTTGGAAGCATCGGGGATACACGGGTTACTTTTGTTGAAAAAAAGATTGGTGAAGACCGTAAAGATTTTTTAAAAAAATTGTTGGAACATAACGGATTTGAAGTATTGATCCAGGAAGAAAAAAGAAAAACTGAAGAAGAACCTCAACTTTATACTGTTGCGGTAACTGATATGGTTTTTAATCCCACCATTTATATCTTTGAACGCAAGTTAAGAACCTTCGATGGCAGAAAAATGACACAGGATTACTGGTTTCAACGAACCGATGACACAAACCCCCATTACTGGAACAACGGATCTGAAGAAAATTAATCGAGCTCCATTTTAAGGTCTATCTGATCCTGCTTCGCCAAATTTAAATTTGCGGGATCCAAACTGAAAATATTCAATCTACCCCAACAAAAAACTTCCCTTTTAGGGAAGTTTTTTTATTTCCGGATATTTGGAATTATCTGATTTAAGGAGGCTGGGAACTAATTCCTGCGAGGAAATCCGGGAAAATAGAACCTACTCTCAAACGGCACTTCCATCGGCTTTAATTTGAATGGAATGTTTCAGTTCAACAAAAATCTACAAATATTAATCATTCATAATTTTTTGTTAATTTTCTGTTTCTCAATAATTTAAAAGCCATAAGTAGTAGAATAAAATATCCAACATCATTTTATATTAAACTATTTTAGTAATTTCAACACTTAAAATCATCGGTTTAATTCTTCCAAAAAATTACTGCCGACTAAAAATGGGGAAAGATGAATCCATTTCTAAAACATCTTTTTATATTTTCCATATTCCTTTCTCCGTTCGTAGGGATTTCTCAACAAGTGCGCTTTAAACATCTAAGCATAAACGATGGCTTGTCACAAAACGCAGTGTTTTCAATCTCCCAGGACCTCGATGGGTTTATGTGGTTTGGTACCAAGGACGGTTTAAACAAATTTGATGGCTATTCATTTACGGTCTATCATAACGAACTGAATAACTCAAATTCTATTGACGCAAATTACATTACGGCACTTTACACCGATAGTCACGGAATTTTATGGGCAGGGACTGAAAACGGCATGGTAAACCGCTATATAAAATCCTCCGATTCTTTTGAGAGAATTGCGCTTCCCCTGCGTAATTCCCTAAGTAAAAACACAACTGAAATCAAGGTGATCTCAGAAGACAGAAATGGAACAATTTGGGTAGGCACAGGGGATAACGGCATTTTTAAACTCCCTATTTCCAACAACCAGGTACAACATAATGCGATAAAGCAATATTTTCAGGATGAAAAACAAAAATCCTATTTAAGCAATAACACCATTAGAGGTCTGTATGCAGATGAAAAAGGGTTTTTATGGATCGCTACCAAAGAAGGCCTCAACCGCATGGACATCAATCGGGAAAATTTCACCTCTTTTTATTTTGATATTAAACATCCCGATGCAGAAGCAACTACTTTAGACTTAGCCGTTACCGCAATTTATCCCGCCGGAGATGGCTATTTGTGGTTCGCCACACTTTCAGGGCTCGTTAAATTCAATACAAATGACTTTTCCCATGAAGTATTCCCGCATCATTTCAATATTCACGGATATGGTTGGGGCGAAATCACAAAGATCGTCAAAGACAACAAGGATAATTTATGGCTTGCCTCAGCGGGGGAATTGATGAGTTTTGATACAAAAACAAAAACCTATGCCTCCTATAAAAATAATCCTCTTATACCAGAATCTTTGATCTTTAATGGTATTTCCGGGCTATTTATAGACCAATCAAATATTGTTTGGGTAGGCACAACAGGTATGGGCATTAGTTATTACGACCCAAAAATGCAACGCTTTTCCTTAATAAAACGCCAGGCCGATTCAAACTCCAGAATAAACGGTTTTAGTGTTTCTTCTATTGCTGAAGAAAACAAACGCTATGTATGGATTAGCGCCGGGGTACTTTACCGTTGGGACAGAAAAAAAAATATCTTAAAAAGTTTTGAATCTGATCCCAAATTTTTGGATGCATTTGGAAATTTGAATGCTTGGTCTATTTTAAAAAGCCGGGATGGGAACCTGTGGTTTACCACCCCAGAAGGACTTTTTGTTTTGAATCCCAAATCAGGAAAAACACGTCAATATAAATTTAATAAAAACGATCCTGAAGGGGTCCCTCAAAAAGGAGTTGCGAATATTTATGAGGATAAAAAGGGTTTTCTGTGGATAGTAACAGAAAACTATCTAAGCAAAATGACCAACCGGGAAAAAGGCACTTTTAAACACTTTCAATACTTAAGGTCACCTGCTTATCAAATGTATGTACGCCCCGTAATTTACGAGGATGGAGACAACAATATCTGGCTGGGAACCAATAACGGTTTGCTGGTATTTGACCAGGAAAAAGAAAGTTTTTTTACCTACAAAAACCACCCGGACGATTTATACAGTCTATCGAACAACCATATTAAAACTATGTGTCCGGATCCTGAAAAACCCGATAGGTTTCTCTGGATCGGAACTGACGGGGGGTTGAATTTATTCGACAAAACCGAAGGAAAATTTACCCATTACACAGAGAAAGACGGTCTGCCAAACAATGTGGTTTACGGAATTTTGACAGATAATCTAAACAATCTTTGGCTAAGCACGAACAAGGGAATTTCAAAATTTAATCCCAAAGAAAGAACCTTTAGAAATTTTGATGTAGATGATGGGCTTCAGAGTAATGAATTCAATACCGGAGCCTATTTTAAAAATGGAAACGGGGAATTGTTTTTTGGAGGCATTTCAGGATTGACCCACTTTTTCCCTGAACAAATAAAAGACAATCCATTCCTGCCCCCGGTAGCCTTGACCGGGATAAACGTTTACAATAAAAACCAAAATAGCAAATCACAGACCTCTTTTTCCAAAATCCCTGTTTTTGATAAAGATACATTTAGGTTCACCCGAAAAGACAATATCATTACTTTTGAGTTTGCTGCTTTAGACTTTTCCACTCCGTCAAAAAATCAATATGCTTACAAATTGGAAAATTTTAATGAAGACTGGATATATATAAACAATAACCGAAGTGCAACTTTTACAAATTTACCTCCGGGAAAATATATTTTCAGAGTGAAAGCAAGCAACAACGACGGAGTGTGGAACGAGGCAGGAATTTCTATTCCTATAGAAGTTTTACCTCTTTGGTCCGGAACCTGGTGGGCGTATGTTCTCTACTTTATTTTATTGCTCATTGTTTTGTATTTGATCAGAAAATATGAGTTAAAACGCTTTAATATCAAAAACCAACTGGAAGTTGAACGCGTAGAAATAGAAACGCTTCGCAGTTTAGACCGTGTTAAATCCAGGTTTTTTACAAATATCTCTCATGAGTTCAGAACTCCCCTTACCCTGATTAGCGGGGAAGCAGAGGGCTTGTTAGAAAACCTGAAAGCAGAACAATCCCAAAGACAAATCAGGACCATCCATCAAAATGCCAGGCGGCTTTTACAACTCATCAACCAACTTTTGGACGTATCAAAATTGGAAGCAGGAAAAATGGAACTTCATCCCGTTCAAAACAACATTGTGCTATTTTTCAAAAATTTGTTTTATTCCATTGAAAATTATGCGAACAAGAAAAATATAAGGCTCTTGTTTTCTTCTGAAGACAAAAATATCCAGGCATTGTTTGATTCAGAAAAGATGGTAAAAATTATCACCAACCTGCTGTATAATGCCTTGAAATTTACGCCGGAGAATGGAACGATCTCACTTCAGGTGGAACATAAAAATCCCAAATACATAAAAATATCTCTTTCCGACACCGGTATAGGAATATCAGAAAAAGACCTTCCATTTATTTTTGACCGGTTTTACCAGGTTGATAATTCCGACACGCGGGCATACGAAGGAACAGGAATTGGGTTGGCTTTGGCTAAAGAATTGGTGGCTCTCCATCAGGGAAATATCTCGGCAATTAATAACCAAAACAATCCGGGGACAACCTTTATCATTGAATTTCCAATAGGAAACATAAAAGAATCCCAGGTGGCCGTGGAAATTACAGGGGCAATAAAACCATTTAATGCACCTCCAGAAAAAACCAAAGGCCATAAAGTAATACCACTTGTAGGACCCGATAAAAAGATAATTTTAATTGTCGAGGACAACCCGGACATTTGTCAATTTATAAAAGAACAGCTCGATTTAAATTACAAGGTCATTGAAGCTGTGGATGGAGACAAAGGTCTTGAAATAGCCCAAAAGTTCATCCCCGATTTGATAATTACCGATGTAATGATGCCAAAAATGGATGGTTTTTCCATGGTTAAACACCTTAGGAGAAATGAAAAATCCAGCCACATCCCCATTATTATGCTCACGGGGAAATCTTCTTATGAAGATAAAATTGAAGGTTTGGAGACCGGCGTAGATGCTTTTCTAACCAAGCCTTTCAGCCCGAAAGAACTTCTGATACGTATTTCAAATTTAATAGGACAACGGGAAAAGCTTAGGGCCAAATATAAGAATGCTTTTTCGATTACTCCAGATGAAATACCCGCGAGCTCTGTTGACAAAGTGTTTTTAGAAAAAATAATTCAGTTAATTAGAATAAACCTTAACAATCCAAACTTCAGTGTGGAAGAATTAGCCGAAAAAATGTGTTTGAGCAGTTCACAACTTCATCGAAAACTACAAGCGCTTATTGACCAGGCTCCCGGTCAGTTATTGCGCAATATGCGCCTTCAGAAAGCAACAGAACTCATCAAACTCAAAACCGGAAGCATTGCAGATATTTGCTACCAAACCGGGTTTAACGATCAGGCTTATTTCTCGCGTGCTTTCAAAAAACAGTTTGGTTGCAGTCCAACTGCATTTAAAAAAGAATCCGTTTAGCATTATAACTTCTTCGGCTAAAAACATCCCTATACTTCTGATATTAAGATACTTTAAGCAATAAACATCCAAATTATTGCAAGAAAAGTACCATTTCTTCCTTGAGTTCTGTGCTAAATTTGTTTCTCTTTTAATCAAAAAAATTATGGAAATGAAAACTATTAAAAAACAATTGACATTTCTGTTTTGCGGGATTTTTTTAATCTGCACTACAACAGTAACAGCTCAAAACTTTCAAACCTACTGGTTTCACGTAGATTATGTATATCCTTCAAAAGTTGCTTCTTATGAAGCAGTTTCTAAAAAATTAGTCAATCTGGCGAAAGAAAACCAGGAGGAAAAAGGATGGGCCACCTTTGTATCAGATGATTACAGATATATCAGCATCGCTCCAATAGCCGGGATGGAAGATTTGGGAAAAAACCCTTTTCCTCAGATATCAGATAAGCTGGGAGATGAAAAATTTGGGGAGATTTTCAGGGAATTTGACAATCATTATGACAAACATACCGATTTTCTGCTCAATTTAAGCAGCACTTTATCCTATATGCCCAATGGAATGACAATTACGCCAGAAGGCAAAAATTACAGGAGAAATACGCTGTACTATTTTAAGCCAGAGGATAGGGCTCAAGTAATTGAAACTGCCAAAGCTTTTAAAGAATTGTATACCCAAAAAGGATCAAAATTGCATTACAGGGTTTATCTGAGTGGGTTTGGGAACGCTGAATCCTATTTAATGGTTGCCATTGCCGCTGAAAATCTTGAAGACTATGCTAAAATGTCTACTGCAAATTCAGCACTTCTTGGAGAAGAAGCAAAAAAACCTTTTGCTCAATTACAAAACCTTTTGATGAAGGTGGAGCGAATGTCCGGCAATATGAGACTGGATCTCTCTTATTCACCACCAAAATAATTAACTGACCAATCAAAATTCGGGTAGGCGCCAATTGGATCATACTCCAATTCTAAAAATTTAAAGCAATGAAAAAAATAATTTTTATCATCCTGGCTTTTGCGCTGTTTACTTCCTGTCAAAAAACAAATGAAGTGCGTTACACCCAAAATTCTCCAGAGATCGATACTTATAAGCAATTGCTAAAAGATTACGAAATGGGCAATTGGGAAGCCATGGCAGTTCATTATGCCGATACGGCAAAGATTTATTACAACGCGATAGAAAAAAATCCTAGAACAATTTCAGAAAGCATCGAGGAAGACAGGAAAAATTCAGCGATTCTTTCCTCTTACGGGTATATTCCGGATTCTATGGAGTTTGAAATGGTGGTTACCGATGATGGGGAAACCTGGGTAAATTTCTGGGGCGTATGGCAAGGAAGACTTGCCGAAAACAATAAACTCTTTGAAATACCATCACACATGACAATTCAATTTGTGAATGGAAAGATAGTAAAAGAATACGGCTATTGGAACAACACAGAAATGGTCCTGGAATTAATGAAACTTGAAAAACAATCTGCAGAAGAATCTGCAGCGGAAGAACCTGAAGATAATATTAATAACTAATCATTCAAATAACGAACTTATGAAAACATTAAAAACAACCATTCTTTTGGCAATATTGCTTATGCTATCGCCACTGATCTCAATCGCACAGGACAATCCAATGTATTGGGTACACGTAGATGATGTAAAACCATCTATGGCTACTGAATATGAAGCTACAGTCAAAGAAGCATTAGGACTTCTCAATCAACATAATATTCCAAGTGCAGGTATGATAGTTCTTGCCACCAATGATTCTAAATACCATTTTATATCTCCCATAAAAAACCTGGGAGATGTTAATTACAAGATTTGGAACGACCTGAGTGAAAAAGCAGGACAAGAGGTAGTATCAAATCTGTTCAAGAAAATGGACAAATGTTATGATAACGAAAGAGATTATGTCCTCACGTTGCGCAAAGAACTCACCTATATGCCGGATGGAATCACACAAACCCCGGAAGGTCAGAATTATCGTAAACAATATATATTTTATGTTGCTCCGGGCAATCGTGCTGCGGTAAATGAAAAATTCAAGGCGGTTAAAGATGTATATGAAAAGAAAGGTGCCAAAGAATATTACCGGGTTTATAAGAGCGGTTTTGGCGCAGACGGTGAACATTATCTTGTGTTTATTGCTGCTAAAGACGCAATGGAGTATGCAAAAACAGAGGCAGAAACTATGGAGTTGATAGGTGATGAAGGCAAAAAAGCATTGGACGAACTATTTGGTAGTGCGCTCAAATACACGGTAATGGAAGGATCTATGAGACCTGATCTTGCTTACAAGCCAAAATAAATATTTTCAAACATCATGAAAAAGGTGGGCATTTCAGGTGTTTCCGGTTTCATTGAAAGTTATATCACAAAAGCGTTTTTAGAGAACGGATATGAAGTAAAAGTTTCTTCTACTGACATTTCCAAAAAAGAGAACTATCAGCATTTAATGGAATTAGGTTATTCCGAACATTTGCATATCAGCGAAGTAAATGTGGAGAACAAAGCAGCATTAACAGAGTTTGTAAAAGAATGCGAAATTCTCGAAAAATAAACTCCTTCAGTAGGAAGGTAAAATAAATACTAACTGTCTTCCGCTGGCAGGCACAACGTTAAACATTATGAAAACCAACCAAACACAATGGAGCAAGGTTGAACTGAAAACATATATTTTGCTGCTTTGCGCAAAAGCAGATTTGGTCGAGACCGAGGAGGAACTCAATTTAATCAAATCCAAAACTTCGACAGAAACCTTTGACAGTATGTACGAGGAATTTTTCGAAGATGGCGAAGATGAAGGCCTGGAAAAAATCCAAAACGCCGTGGGAAGGCATAAATATTCATACAAGGAACTTTCTGCACTTAAAAAAGAAATACAGGAAGTGTTTTTCTCAGATAAGAAACTACTAATGAAAGAGCATAATTTGGGTCGGGTGTTGGACAATATTCTCTATTGACCAGACCAGTTATCTGCTTTTTCCTAATATGAATTAGCGAGAAATTTTTAACTAAAAAGCGATGTGAGAAAAAAATTTGGATTCTCAGGAAAATCCCGAATCTGCAATAACCAGAATCCCTTCAGTAAAAATATTGATGGGTGAATTTAGGATCAATTTTCCACCGGACATTGTACACTTATAAACCTAAAATTATTGAAAATTAAAACAACAAATTAATTTAATATCCATTTATCATGAAAAAATTACTAATTCTTATCCCATTAATGTTGTTAGGCAATAATGGTTTTGCCCAGGACAAACTTTATTTAATATTCGAGTTCATGAAAGTGGACAATGAGCAGGAACAAGCTTATTCTGAAACGGAAGCATTCTGGGAAAAAATTCAGGAACAACGGGTTAAAAATGGCGATATTTTGGGATGGGACCTGTGGAGTTTGCAACCCGGCGGTGAGAACCAGGGATATCAATACCTAACGGTAAGCCTTTATAATGATCCAGTTAAAATGATGAGCAATGCCGGGAATTTTGAAGCGGCTTTAAAAGCAGCTTATCCTGGAATATCTGAAGATGAACTCAATAAAAAATTTAACAACACCGCAAAATCAAGAGACCTGGCGGCGCGCGTATATCTTGAACAAATAGCTGCCACTAAAGATAATTTTGAGATGCCACTAGGTACAGTTGCAGGAATTAATTTAATGAAAGTAGCTGATGCAGATTATGAAAAATACGAAAAATTTGAAACAGAAATTTTCCAGCCCATGCATCAAAAAGAGGTTGATGCGGGAATAAGGGGAAATTGGGGTTTGATGCGATATATGTTGCCGGTTGGAAGTGATGTTTACGCCTCACATATAACTGCGGATATGTACAAGGATTACAATCAATTATTTAAAGCAGGGGGTGCCCCTGGACCAGCCTTGTCTGAAGATCAAATGCAAAAAATTCAGGAAGGTATAGCTTCCCGGGATTTGAAATTTAAATATATGGCTACCCTCATTAGAAAAGTGCGATAAATATACTGAATCACTAAAAGCACCAATATGCAACGAAGAATTTTCATTAAAAATATGGCCATTAGTGCTGTAGCGGTAAGTGCCTTCGGGTTTGTCCGTTTTGACGGAAATAGATATACAGGTGATTGCGAAACCACCAGCGATATACTCGGGCCTTTTTACCGCCCCAACAGCCCAAAAAGAAATAACCTTTTTATACCCGGAGAAAATGGGCATAAATTAGAATTGAGCGGTATTATTAAACAAAATGATTGCATAACGCCCTATAAAAATGCCCGGATAGAATTATGGCATTGCGACAGTAATGGTATATATGATAATACAACAGATGATTTCCGCTACCGGGGAACTACTTATTCGGGGGAGAACGGGCAGTATTCGTTTAAAACCATTTTACCGGTACCATATGATGTTGGCAATGGACAAATAAGGCCTGCGCATTTTCACCTGATGATTACTGCCAAAGGTTACCAACCATTGATAACACAATTGTATTTTTCCGGTGATGAACATATCGCTACAGATTCATCGGCTTCATCCCCGAAAGCCAAAAGAAGGATACTTGAAATACAGGAAAAAAGCGATAACTCCAGTAAAGTGCTATATGATGTCAGTATGGCGCCCAAACTGTTGGTTGAACCTGTAGCCTTGGATAAATTAACTGGTACTTATGAACATCCAACAGATAAAAACAAAAAACTGACCTTATTTAAAAATGATCAATCATTATGGATGAAAAATGAAGTGTTTGGTGTAAGTTTTTTATACGTGGGCAACAACACTTTCGAATATCCAGGCTCACCTGATGGTTTTGAACGCAATCTTCAATTTGAGACATTGCCATCGGGAGTTGTACAGTTGACTTTAAATTACACCGATGATGATGAGGTAACACATCAGGAAGTTTACAAAAAAGTTCCGTAAATCATTCAAACCTTCTAATTATGAAAAATTCAATTCTACGCTTACTTTTTTCAATCGCAATCTTTCTTACATCCTGTAATATTCTCCAGGCTCAAATTGAGAATGACATCAAAATGTACACTGCAACCTGGGATGAGATTATAAATAATGGAAAATTGGACTTGTTCAATGAGAACAATTTCGACAAGGATATCACTTTTATCATGAGTCCCGAAAATATGGTGGGCAATGAAAATGTTAAAGCCTTTTATGCCAATTACGTCACAGGTTTCTCAAATATTGAATTCATTATTGTAGATATTTTTGGACAAGGCGATAAAATCGTGAAACACTGGAATTTTAAAGGCAAACACACGGGAGATTTTTTTGGAATTCCCGCAACAGGTAAGTCGGTAGATATAGACGGCACAACTTTAGTTAAAATGAAAAACGGAAAAATTGCCCAGGAGCAGGATTTTATGGACAATATGGCGTTTATGCAACAATTGGGATTGCTGTCTGCACCCGGGAATATAAGTTTAATCGATGGTTTATATAAGGCTTTTGCTGTGGGCGATATTCCTTCGGTTCTTGGGGTTATGGATGCTGAGATAGTATGGAACGAGGCAGAAGGTAATTCCTATGCCGATGGCAATCCATATATAGGGCCGGAGGCTGTATTAAATGGTGTTTTTACCCGCATTGGTGCCGATCATGAGTATTTTGACCTGGAGGATATAATCCTGCATGAAATGTCTAATGACCAAGTGCTTGCAACCTTACGTTACAAAGGAAAATTAAAAGGGAATGGGGCCATCTTCGATACCCAGGCGGCCCACCTTTGGACGCTGAAGGACGGTAAGGTGACTGCTTTTCAGCAGTATGTAGATACCAAACAGCTTGCGGATTCTGTTGGAAAATAATTTATAGAAATATAACAAAGGAAACTTAAAATCATCAGCATTATCAAAGTAATAAAATCAAGACTCATTGAATTAAATGAACAAAAAATAAAACGGGGTATGCCAAAAACCGAACAGAGTAGGCAAAATCTAAATATTAAAAAAATGAACAAAATAAACTTTTTTAAACTTGCAATGCTAGGCCTTGCAATTTCCCTTTTCTCAATGGGGTGTAACTCCTCACCTGATAAAAAAACTTCCGTTGAACCAGTTGTAACAGAAGAAATAGTCGTAGAAGTTGAGCCCGATATGGCCAGTATAAAAACCGAGATACAAGGCTTGGAAAGTGCCTGGGCAACAGCTGATAATGCCCGGGATGCCAATGCTGTTCTTGCGAATTATTCTGATGACGCGATGAGTTTGTCCAATAATGCTCCGATTTCAAAAGGAAAACCTGCTATTCAAAAAGAAATAGAAGAAGGCATGGCAAAAAAAGCTGAAGGTGAAACGGTTTCCTATAATACCCTTGAGGTATTTGGTGATGAAAACACAGTCACTGAGATTGGCACATCAATATCTAAAGATGCATCGGGCAAAGTAATCAGAACAGGTAAATATATGGCTATCTGGGAAAAGCGTGACGGGAAATATATATGCATCAGGGACATTTACAATAGTGACGCTGTAGAAAAATAGTTCAATAGATTGTGTTTATACCGAGGGAGTATTTTGAAATGCTCCCTCAGTATAAAAACTATTTTTTTGTCAAAAATGGATATTCCAAAACATAAATATATTGGAATTCAGAAATTTGCGGGCAGATGGTATCAAACAAATATTTTTTCAGGCCCCAAATGGGTATTGGATTGAAATGAACAGCATTGGGTCAAAATAAACTGCATTACCGATATATCCTATAAAAATTAAATGCAGAAATGAAATATCTAAAAACCCGAAGCCAATGAAGTCGATAAAAGCCTTTATGGAAAAAAGCAATTTGTTTTTAACCGAGAATACGGTTTTGAGATATCTGAATTTTTCAGCGCTTTATATTGCTCAAGGAATCCCGGAAGGAATCACCTTCTTCGCTATTCCTGCCTGGATGGCGATGAACGGGAAAACACCTATGGAAATAGGCAGCTTTGTTGCGGTTATTGGAATTCCATGGAGTTTTAAAATACTCATTGCGCCGTTGATGGATCGCTATACCATTTTGTCTATGGGGCGCAAAAGACCTTGGGTAATTTTTGGGCAATTGGGTTTGATCTTAAGTTTTTTGAGCATTGCCTTTGTGAATGATCCGCTTAATAATTTAATGGGATTAATGATCGCCGGATTTTTTATCAGCTTTTTTGGCGCATTTCAGGATGTTGCAACAGATGGGATGGCCATAGATGTTGTGCCGCAACAAGAACAAGCCCGGGCCAATGGCATTATGTGGGGTTCAAAAACCATAGGTACCGCATTGTCATTAATTATTGGCACCACATTAATAAATATCATCGGATTTTCAACAGCAATAGCTTCTTTGTCCATATCAGTGGGGCTGATCATGCTGGTTCCAATATTCTTTAGGGAACGGCCTGGCGAAAAAATTATGCCATGGACAAAAGGCGGGATCTCACCGGCATCTAAAACCTCACAACTGGAAAGCTGGGGTCAGATTTTGAAAAGTCTTTTAAAAGTTGTCTCGCTGTTTTCAAGTGTTGTAATGGGAATTGCCATGTTAGTCATTGGAATTATGTTCGGTTTAATGGACACACTGCTGCCGGTATTCACTATTCAGGAATTAGGCTGGACAAACACCTCTTATTCACAAGTTTATTCTTCAAGCACTATAATTGGCGGTTTTCTCGGTTTGTTTGTGGGTGGGGCGTTGGTTGATTTCTTCGGAAAAAGAAGAATGTCTTCTGTTTATCTTATTTTTTTAATAGTAACCTTAACGAGTTTTGCATTTTTACCAACGCTGTGGAACAAGAATTTTGTGGTCTATATTTTCATTTTATTGTATTATGCGAGTTATACATTTCTTTCTATCGCAACATTTGCAATTTGTATGCAATTATGCTGGAGCACTGTAGCTGCAACTAATTTCACTTTATTTATGGCACTTTGCAATATGGGAAGAGCCTGGGGAGCAGGTCTTTTGGGCCCCTTAAAAGAAAATATGAGTTGGGAACAAATATTCCTGGGGATTGCACTTCTGCCTTTGCTTATGCTCATTCTTATTCAGTTTATAAATTTTGTTAAACATAAAAAACACATCGATGGGTTTATAATAGCCCATGAAAATTTAGCGTTGTTGAATGCTACACTTAACAAATAAAAAAAAATCGAAACCATAGAAATGCTTCCAAACATCAACCTCAATACCTGGTAATTAAGTTGATCGCGCTGTTTTTCTTTTTAGAGAAAATTCCTGGAAATCAATTTTCAAGGTTTCTGTTATTGCCTGGAAACATTTTTCTACCCTTGGACAATCCCTAATATATGCTGTACCTAAAGGCACAGAAAAAATTTTAATCATTACAAGCTACCGAGATGAAGTCCCTAACGGGACAAAAAAATTGGATCGGTAGGCTAAAATTCTATAGAAACATCCGTAAAAACCCCTTCAAGAAGGCAAAACCGCTAATTACTTAAAATACGCCATTGGAGAAATTTTCCCTATGTTTATTGACAAAACGATGTTATGTCCCGTTAGGGACAACATACAGGTAGCAAGAATAAATACAAAATCAAAATTCCGTGCCGTCAGGTACGAGATATAAACACGCTAATATGGCAAATACTTATACACAAATACACATTCAAGCAGTTTTTGCGGTACAAGACAGGCAAAGTTTGATTAATAATGATCGGAAGATCGAATTATATAAATACATCACCGGCATCATCCAAAACCACGGGCATAAAGTGCTGCAGATAAACGGAATACCAAACCACGTCCATATTTTGTTTGGAATGCGACCCACGCAATCCCTTTCTGATTTAATGAAGCAGGTCAAACAAGATTCATCAAAATGGATAAACAGCAAGGGGTTTGTAAACAGAAAATTTTCATGGCAAGCCGGGTATGGTGCTTTTTCGTATTCCAAATTGGAAGTGCCCAATGTGATCAATTACATCAAAAACCAAGAGCATCATCATAAAACAATAACATTTCAAGATGAATATTTACAATTATTGAAAGAATTCAATATTGAATTTGATGAACGATATATTCTGAAATCGGTGCAATAATATATGCTTTACCTAAAGGCACAGAAAAAATTTTAATCATTACAAGCTACCGAGATGAAGTCCCTAACGGGACAAAAAAATTGGATCGGTAGCCTAAGATTCATGTTGCCAATGGTTATTGTTTCAGCTCTTATTTCAATGGCTTCTTTAACGATTCCCTTTTTATGATGGATAACCAAAGCTGTGGTTTCTATAAAACACCATTTAAAAATATTGCGAAATAGCAATTTTTTCGTTCCGTACTACTTTTTTTAATGCTCTTGATAATAAATTTTATTGGCCTTTGAAATTTTTACTACTTTTATCGCTAATAAATCATCACCTGAATTCTCTTAAATATGGAAATATTCCTTCAACTTGATACCTGGATTGCCTTGCTCACGCTTACTTTTATGGAGATTGTTCTCGGAATAGACAACATCATATTTATTTCCATAGTCGCGAGTAAACTGCCTCAAAAACAACAAAAATCAGCCCGATTTCTGGGACTTTCATTGGCTTTAATAGTGCGAATTTTACTCTTATTGAGCATTACTTGGCTAATAGGCCTTACAACTCCGGTTTTAACAGTTGCCGATTTTAATTTGAGTTGGCGTGATATAATCCTGGCTGCAGGAGGTGTCTTTTTGCTTATAAAATCTATTTTGGAAATACATCAAAAGGTAGAAGGAGATGAACATGAACAAATCACTAAAAATGTAAGTTCCTTTGGATATGCTATTTCACAAATTGTGTTGTTGGATATTATTTTTTCTTTTGATTCCATTCTTACTGCCATAGGTCTTACAGATCAAGTGATGTTGATGATAATTGCCGTAATAGTTTCCATTATTGTTATGATGATTTTTGCCAGGGCTGTTGGTGATTTTGTAAATAAATATCCAACGATTCAAATCCTGGCACTTTCATTTTTGATCCTTATCGGATTTATGTTGGTGATGGATGGCCTGCATTATCATGTGCCAAAAGGCTATATCTATTTCGCGGTGTTCTTCTCCTTGTCCATTGAGATGCTGAATATTCGCTTCCGTAAAAAACAGACTAAAAAAGTTGATAGCTAAATAGCTGTGGAAAAAAATAGGTTCACTTAAGACTTGTTTGATCGCTTATAATTTCATTCAATTTTTTCCTGGCTGAAGTTATGGAGGCCGAATGCCTGTTAATATCTCTCCAGGGATCGGGTTCTTTTCCAAGCCTTAAAAGAATATTTTTGATGTTGTAGGTCTGTGATGTCAAGGCAGGGTTTTCCAGTTCCTCCCAATCTATTGGAGTTGCCACTGGAGCACCTTCTATCGGCCGGATTGCATAGGGCGCAACACTGGTTTGACCAAATCCATTTCTCGCGGTATCTACATACAGTTTATTTATTTGGGTGGCAGTTGTAATTTCTTCTGGATTTTCAGCTTCAAGATGTTTTGCGCTTGTTTGTGCAAAATCCCTAACCTCGTCAAAATTACGGCTTCGTTCTAACGGAACAACTACATGAAGGCCCCGGGAACCAGTTGTCATCAAATAAAGGGGTGAATCAAGATCCTTCTCCAGAAATTTTTTTAATTTTTCTGCCACCGATTTCACCTTTGAAAAATCATTGTCGGAAGGGTCAAGATCAAAGATCATTCTATCGGGATAATCCAGCTTGTCTTTTTTGCTCAACCAGATATGCGGTGTTATACAAGCCTGATTTGCCAAATAAACCTGCGTGCCGATATTATTACAGATCACATAATTTGTGGTGCCCCACTTTTGTTTTTTCACTTGTTTTACCTGGATCCAATCGGGGAAATAATCAGGCGTATCTTTCTGATAAAATTGTTTCTCATTGATCCCATCTGGAAATCGCAACATGGAAATCGGACGATTTTTCATTTGGGGAATCATTAATTCTGATATTTTTTCATAATAATCTATGAGATTCCCTTTGGTATATTTAGAATTGGGGAAGAAAACTTTATCCCGGTTACTTATTTCAACAGAATACTTTCCGAAATTCATTTTTTTTCTCTTCCATTGTTTCCCTCAACTTTCTTTTATAACCTCCCCTGCTTTTACTGCGCCTTAATCCCAAATATCGGGGATGACTGAGTTTATTGGGTTCTGCCCATTCCGGCCGCTCCTTTTTTCTGATCTTCTCTTTTTTCTGGTCGCTTAATTTTTTAAGTAGATCGTTCATTTTTCTCTGAATCTTTTTTTATCTGATCCATGGTCCTACCGGTTAAAACCGATTTGTTCTCTGTACTCGTCAAATTTTTTCTTGCATCCGCTTCCTCATCATCCACTTTTTTTAAGAGCCATTTTTCGTCCTTACCTTTTTGAAACCGGATCAAAGAGAAAGCTCCCTTAAGTTTCTTTCCCTCCAGCTCAAATGTGATATGTCCCTTTTCAATTTGCTCTTTCATAGGGACAAGCTCACCATTGTCATCTTTCCTTGTATTCTTATATGTCCCGGCATCCCATAACATCACCGTTCCACCCCCGTATTGGCCTTCGGGAATGACACCTTCAAAGTCGGCATATTCCCTAGGATGATCCTCTGTGGGAATTGCGAGTCTTTTCTCATTGGGATCTGTAGACGGTCCCTTGGGAACTGCCCAACTTTTTAAAACGCCATCCACCGCCAGCCTGAAATCGTAATGAAGGTGGCTTGCCTGATGTTTTTGAATAACGAAGATCTCCTTATCCTTTTTATTTTTGCTCTTCCCGAAAGGTTCAGATGAAACATCAAAATTTCTTTTTTTATGATACTCTCTTAAGAATCCCTGGTTTTCCATTTTGGTGGTTATTTAGAAAAGTTATCAATTTTTCAATGTAAAACTCAAAAGGGGGAAATCCGGTGATTTATTACTCGTTTTTATCCGAAGCGGAAATGTCAAATTTAAACAATGCTTCATCTTTATTTCTAACAGCCCCCAGGGCACCGCTGATGGGTTTAATGTTATAATCGCTTTGCAGAAAAGAAAACCCGCCTTGCAACTTCAGAATTCCATTTTCAACTGAAATTTTCACCGGAACTGCAATTAATTTTGTCACGCCATGAAGTGAAAATTCACCTGTAATTTCGAAGCTCTCTCCTTCAATTTTTTTAAGGCTGCCGGAACTGAACCTTACAATTGGATACTTTTCAATATCCAGTTGCCTGCTGCTTCTCATGGTTTTGTTTATCTCTATCCAATCTTTTTGAGAAAGAACTTCCAGCCCGTATTTTCTTCGGATTTCCGGAAGATCGGAAGCGATTGAATTTGCAGGGACTTCAACCGATATTTTAAACTTGGTTGGATCAACTTCGTCAAATTCTACCGAACCAGAAAATTCCCGGGCGATGACGATATGATCATGCGCAAATCCGGAAAAAATTCCTGTTTTGTAAAGCCTTACCATCAACTCGCCCTCATTTTCATCTATGGCATAAACTTTAGCTTCAGGAGCAGTTATTTTGGGGAAGTCATTTAGATTTTCGGGGGAATTTAGACCTGATCTGGGTTCAAGACTATTTTCCCGGGCGCCATAAGAGACAAAAGCAATTGCCAGCAAGCCAATCCACGCAGTTATTTTTAGAAACCTGTGTAAGCGTTTCATGAGTTTTTCACCTGCTGTAGGTAGTTTTTAAATCGGTTTTTTACTTTCTATTTTTTCTTTTGATGCGCTTCACAGTAGTAAGAAGATCTTCCCGAATATTTCTCGCGTTTGATCCTGCCTCCACAAATTGGGCATTCTTCGCCCTCACTCCTTTTTAATAGAAGAAAATTCTTTGGAAATTTCTCTTCTTTAACTTCAGCTTTAATTGCCTGTTCGAAAACCATCTTCATTTTTTCGAAAATGGTTTTTAATTCCTCTTCATTTAACTCATTTACCTCGGTAAAAGGGTAAATATTTGAATGAAATAGAATTTCGTCCGAATAAATATTTCCGATCCCTGCCAAAAGTTTTTGGTCCATAAGAGTTGTTTTAATACTCCCCCGTTTTCCCTTCATGATCTCCCTGAAATCTTCCCATTTAAAATCATCCGAATAGGTGTCCGGACCAAGTTTATTTTCCTCTATGAAATCGGCTTCATCTTCAACAAGGCTCACTCTTCCAAGTTTTCGGGGACATACATAATAGAGATTGTAACCGTTGTTCAAATTAAAAATGATCCTGGAATACTCAGGTTCTTCCTCCCCGTATTTATAATACTCTAAATGCCCGGTCATCCCAAAGTGGATCATCAGGGTTTTCTCCGTATCCAGTTCAACAAACAAATACTTCCCGTGCCTGTGAGTTGCCTGAAAAGTCGCATTTTTCATCCTGATTTCAAATGCCCTCGAACTTATATTTTCAAGGACCCCATCATCCAACACATCAACCTTCGCTACCTTTTGATTTAAAGCAGTGGAATTAAAAATTTGTCTAAAAACTTCAACATCTGGCAATTCTGGCATAACTCCTCTTTTTATTTTTGAAAAACAATCCAAATTATACAGATTCCCAAATAAATTTGAGATTGACCGGATTGTTTATTTCCCTATTAAATTTAATCTTTATTTTACTATGAATCAAATACTTATTCTTTTTTTAAAGACTTCTCAAAAATTTCTGTTTTGATATTTTTGCTCAATTTTGAAGCCAAAGGATTTTCAAGGGATTCCAGATTTTTTGTCACTGAAATTATATCCTCCTTGTGCGCTCCCTGATGTAATTTGGCGATAGCTTCAATTTTAAAGGGCTCGCACCAAAACCCGGTAATCAGCGGAAGGTGTTCCTTCAACATTTGTTCAGGAATATCATTATAAAAGAGCGGATTTTTCTGAGGCGTTTCAAAATGTGCGACTAACTTTTGAAGGGAATTTTCCAGTTCTTCCCTGTTTTGTATTTTCAACCTCACATTTACGTGAACCGCTGAATAATCCCAGGTGCTGATATCTTTCTCCCGGTACCAGGAAGAGGAAATATATCCATGGGCTCCCTGAAAGATCAGTAGAGCTTCGGTACCGTCTTTCAAAAACCGAAGTTGCTCATTGTGATTGGCGATATGTGAATACAAGCTGAATTTTTCGGCAGTACCTTCAGTTAAAACAGGAATATGAGTAGCTAAAATGCGATTGCCATTTAGAATAAAAGTCGCAAACGGGTGCTGCTTTATAAAATCGAAAATATATTCAGGATCATCTTTCAGGTATTTCTTGGGTTGATACATAGTTTAGGTTTTAAATTTAAATACAGACATTTCCGTAAATCCGGAATTTTTCTCCGGACTTAATTAAAATTTTCAAAAGCGGCGAAAGCACTACTTAAACAGATTTATATGAAACTATTACTTTATAATAATAAGTTATTAAGTTAGTGACAATTATGTAGCTATTTAGTTAAGAAATGATAATCCCAAAAATTAGCCCCGAATACACGAATATTAGATTGCCGGAGCCTTAGAAGTATTTTTACATTCGTGCACTTGCCTACGGCAGAAAGGTTCGTGGCCAAAATAGCAGAATAAAGCGACAATTTAGATTCCGATAAGAAAACGCGGAACTAAAATTAATAACTTCAAAAATTCATTTAAAAATTGGAAGAAAAGCAATTTTAAAAAACAGCTATTTATCTTCTGAATTAAAAAAAATCGAGTTTTCGAGCTATTTAAATACCTTTGCATTATGGGAACTATTAAAAAATTTGGTCACCGTGGTGCAAAAGGTCTTCTGGCGGAGAATACGCTGGAAAGCATTGAACTCGCATTGAGTTTTGGTGTAGATGCCATCGAAATTGACGTACACCGCTGCAAATCCGGGGAACTTGTGGTGATCCACGATTACACTTTGGACCGAACCACCAACGGCACCGGGGAAATAACCGAATATAATTTAGCCGAATTGAAAGAACTTTTGGTTGAAGAAAAATATAAAATCCCCCTGCTTACCGAAGTTTTGGATCTGATAGAAGGAAAATGCGGGATCAATATTGAACTGAAAGGGACAAATACTGCAGAAGGGACCTGTGATATTGTAAGAGATTATGTCGAAAATAAAGGCTGGTCTTATTCCGATTTTATCCTGTCCAGTTTTCAGAACAATGAAATCTATCAGGTTTTTAAGACCAACAAAAAAATCCCGATCGGGATATTGAGCAAGGCCAGCGTAATTGAAGCCATTGCATTGGGAAAAAAACTTAAGGCAGTTGCAATTCATCCTTCCATAGGAATTACAACCAGGAATAGCGTAAAACTATCTCATGATGCCGGATTTAAAGTCAACGTCTGGACAGTGAATGATCTCAAATCTATTGAAAGAATGAAGGATTTTGGAGTTGACGGGATCATTTCCGATTTCCCGGATCTTCTTTTTTAGATGTGAAACAGGAGATGTGAGATCTGAGACAAGACAAAAGTGGAAAGTGGAGAGTGGAAAAAAGTTGGAAGTAAGAGAAAAAAGAAAAACATTCGTGCATTCTTGGCTGATAAACAAACAAGATAAATTAACGAGTCAACTCCCGATGTTTCGGGACCGATTTAACAAATCCTGAATTAACAAATTGACAAACTACAACATCATAATAATTGGCGGTGGTGCAGCAGGATTTTTTGCGGCGATCAATGCTGCTGAAATGGATCCGGAAGCGAAAATCCTCATCCTTGAACGCGGGAAAGATCTGCTTACCAAAGTGCGGATTTCCGGCGGTGGCAGATGCAATGTTACCCACGCCGAATTTAACCCCGGGGAACTGACAAAAAATTATCCCCGCGGGGGAAGAGAACTACGTGGCCCCTTTCACTCGTTTATGACCGGCGATACCATTGCCTGGTTTGAAGAACGCGGGATAGATCTTAAAATTGAAGAAGACGGGAGAATGTTCCCGGTCTCAGATTCTTCCGAAACTATTATCAATTGTTTTCTAAATGAAGCAAACCGATTGGGAGTTCAAATCCTGAAAAATCATTCGGTCCAACATATTGAAAAGATCAATGATCATTATAAAATATCCACCAATAATGGCAATTTTTCAGCAGAAAAGATCCTTGTCGCCACAGGAAGCAACCCCAAGATTTGGAGTTTGCTCGAAAATTTAGGTCATTCCATAGAACCTGCGGTGCCTTCGCTTTTCACCTTCAATATAAAAGATGAACGTATCAAAGCCCTGCCGGGAATTTCAACTTTTGCTTCGGTGAAAATCATAGGAATGAACCTAGAGGATGAAGGTCCTTTGCTCATCACGCATTGGGGAATGAGCGGCCCGGCTGTTTTAAAACTCTCGGCCTGGGGTGCCCGAGAATTGAATGAAGCAGACTATAAATTTCAGATCTCGGTAAATTGGCTGCCCAACCAAACTTCCGAAGGAATTTTAAAACAACTGAAGGATTTGAAACTGGCGCATGGGAAACAACAAACCTCAAAATACGCCCAATTTGAACTTCCAAAGCGATTGTGGCAAAGCCTGGTGAAAGCATCCGGAATTGAAGAAACCGCAATTTGGGCCGATCTCAATAAAGATCAGCTTAAAAATTTGAGTTTGCAGCTCACCGAAGCTGTCTTTAAAGTCAACGGAAAAAGCACTTTTAAGGAAGAATTCGTAACTGCCGGTGGCATAAACCTGAAAGAAGTCAATTTCAAGACTTTTGAGAGCAAACTTCACAAAAACCTGTTTTTTGCCGGCGAAGTCCTTAATATTGATGCCATCACCGGCGGTTTTAATTTTCAAAATGCCTGGACCAGCGGTTATCTTGCTGCCAAGGCGATGAGTTCTTTCTAAAAGGAACACGGGTTTTATTTGTGCATCGGGGGTAGAATTTTCAATTTTTTTTTTCAATTCAACCTCCAGATCTCAAAATTGAGCACTGCTGCGAAAAGCACCCAAACAGCATAGGGAATAAGCAAATATCCTGCTGTTTCGTTTACAACTTTAAACCATTTTATGGTGAACAGCAAGATCACAAATAAGGCTATAATATCCAGTAATGCCAAAAAAGGCTCTTTTAAGCCGAAGAATAGCATGGACCAAAAGCCGTTGAGCAAGAGCTGAAAAGCAAAATGATACAGGGCGATCTTGACCCATTTATGATAAAAGCCCTTATTCCATACAATTCCGGCAGAGATTCCCATTAAAATATACAATATGGTCCAAACCGGGCCAAAGATCCAGTCCGGTGGATTAAACCATGGTTTATTTAGGGATGGATACCAATCTTCAATACTTGCCTGGGTGGCAAGCTGCCCTAAAAACCCAATAAAGAAACATATTCCCATCGCCGCCAAAATCCGTATCCCCAGTTTAAATGTCATCTTGATTGGTTTATAATACTAAAATAAGCTTTTATTTGAAAACCTTATTCAAACCCTCTGAAGTAAAAAAGTATATTTGCTTAAATTTCCTGAAGAATGACCGAGAAAGATTTTATACCCCAATCCTATCAGCGTGAATTAATTGGCGGCAGCGTAACCTGGCAGGCTCCCAGCAACATCGCATTGGTAAAATACTGGGGGAAAAAGGAACCGCAGATCCCGGAAAATCCATCCATCAGTTTTACACTGGATTCCTGCAAGACCACTACAACGCTGGAGTTTAAGAAAAAGGAAATTACCGATAAGAACATTACTTTCGACCTCTATTTTGAAGGAAAAAAGAAGGAGGATTTTAAACCTAAAATTGAATCGTTTTTCAAAAGAATCGAAGCTTACTGCCCGTTTCTAACTGATTATCAGTTTGTGATAAAAACCGAAAATTCCTTTCCGCACAGCAGCGGGATTGCTTCTTCAGCTAGTGGAATGAGCGCGTTGGCACTTTGCGTGATGAGCCTGGAAAAAGAACTGAACCCCGAGCTTTCAGAGGAATATTTTAATAAAAAAGCTTCGTTTTTGGCCAGATTAGGTTCGGGAAGTGCCTGCAGAAGTATTGAAGGCGAACTCATCGTTTGGGGAAAACACAAAAACATCAAAAACAGCAGTGATCTCTTCGGAATAAAATATCCGTATAAAATTCACGAAGTTTTTCAGAATTACCAGGACACCATTTTATTGGTGGATAAAGGGGCAAAACAGGTGAGCAGCAGTCTTGGTCACAACCTGATGGAAGACCACGCATTTGCAGAAGCGAGATTTGAGCAGGCTCACCGGAATCTGGACAAACTCAGGAATATTTTCGAAACCGGGAATTTAAAGGGATTTATGGAAATTGTGGAAAGTGAAGCTTTGACATTGCACGCGATGATGATGAGCAGCAATCCATATTTTATCCTGATGAAACCCAATACCCTCGAGATCATTAATAAAATATGGGCCTTTAGGGAAAACTCCGGTCTGCCGGTTTGCTTTACCCTTGATGCAGGAGCAAATGTGCATGTTTTGTGCCCGGAAAAAGATGCAGAAAAAGTTTTTGAATTCATTAAGAATGAGTTGGTTGCGTATTGCGAAAATGAACAGTATCTTTGCGACCAGATAGGTAATGGAGCTAAAAGAATTGACAACTAAGAAATTAACAAGACACAAATGCGAGGGAGACTATAATAAAAACAAAAAGTGTCCTTTTCTCCATTAAAATTGTTAATTTGTATAAAATTCTTTCCGTTGAAAAGAAGGAATATGTAATGTCTAAGCAATTACTTTGATCCGGAACTGCAATTGGAGCTTTAGTTAGAGAATCAAAACCAGTTTTTTAGATGCCTCAACATTTGTGGTATTTCATCAAGATATTATAGAATTGTTGAATATATTAGTAAGTATTATTAAAACTATAAAACAAATTTAATTATCAATTTTCAATTGTTAATTATTAATTTACTTCTATGAAAGGACCATTATTCTACTCAAAAATTCTGCTTTTCGGGGAATACGGAATCATAAAAGATTCCAAAGGATTATCAATTCCCTACAATTTTTATAACGGAGCTTTGAAAGTGGAGGAAAATCCTTCTGAGATTGCGATCAAATCCAATATAGGCCTAAAACTCTTTGCTGAATACCTGGTTGAACTTCAAAAAAACAACCCGAAACTGGTCTGTTTTAATATGAATGCCTTAAATACCGATATTGAAAGAGGCATGTATTTTGATTCTACCATCCCGCAAGGTTATGGAGTAGGAAGTAGTGGCGCTCTTGTTGCAGCAATTTATGATGAATATGCAACCGATAAGATCACGGTTCTTGAAAACCTTACCCGGGATAAGTTATTAAAGCTGAAAGAGATTTTTGGGGAAATGGAATCCTTTTTCCACGGAAAATCTTCCGGCCTTGATCCCCTGAACAGCTATCTAAGCATTCCTATTTTAATAAATTCCAAAGACAATATTGAACCTGCCGGGATTCCTTCCCAAACCGTGAACGGAAAAGGCGCTGTATTCTTACTGGACAGTGGAATTACTGGGGAAACGGCTCCAATGGTCCATATTTTTATGGAGAATATGAAGTTGGAACCTTTTAGGAAAATGCTTAAAGAACAATTTGTAAAACATACTGATGCTTGTGTGGATGATTTTCTGCAGGGTGATGTGAATTCCCTGTTCGGAAATATCAAAAAACTTTCCCACGTGGTTCTCAATAACTTCAAACCAATGATCCCGCCGCAATTTCACAAACTGTGGAAAGCGGGAATTGAAACAAACGATTATTATTTAAAACTTTGTGGCTCTGGAGGAGGCGGCTATATTTTAGGTTTTACAGAGGATATTGACAAAGCCAGAATAGCCTTAAAAGACTACAAATTAGAAATCGTTTACAACTTCTAGAATTCCCTAAATTACATGGTGGCTGCAAAAAACAAACGTTTATTGCTTAAAATACTGAGTTTGTTTTCAGTGGTTCGGGGCTATAATATCCTGATTTTGGTAATAGCCCAATATTTGACCTCAGCAATTATTCTCGCTCCGAAAATGCCATTGCGCAAGGTTCTTTTTGATGCCAATTTATTCTTTCTCATCCTTTCTTCGGCCACCGTAATTGCCTCTGGCTACATAATCAACAATTTTTACGACAGCGAAAAAGATCTGATCAACCGACCTAAAAAAACAATGCTAGATCGGTTTGTAAGTCAGCGCACTAAACTTTCAGTTTATTTCATACTTAATTTTGCCGCGGTTTTCTTTGCGAGTTATGTCTCCTTTAGGGCCGTGGTCTTTTTTTCGATCTATATTTTTATGATCTGGCTTTATTCACATCGACTAAAAAAAATCCTTTTTTTGGGAAACCTGGTTGCCAGTATTTTGACAATGACCCCATTTTTTGTGGTGTTTGTGTATTACAAAAATTTTGAAACCGTCATTTTTATTCACGCTACGTTTTTGTACCTGATGATCG
>Ga0307486_1000691_pt1 | contig 29098 bp, 24 predicted proteins | sample CBIW02metaG_FD_203663 | JGI IMG/M metagenome (GOLD analysis project Ga0307486, IMG submission 203663) | Sea-ice brine microbial communities from Beaufort Sea near Barrow, Alaska, United States - CBIW 0.2 | ecosystem: Environmental > Aquatic > Marine > Coastal | place: USA: Alaska | collected... | reverse complement strand
GACAGGTCATTGAGTGGAGTCTTCAGATCGGGGCAAAGCCCGATGTCGGCGCTGCTGAGATATTCTGCGATCGCGATCCGGTCGACGCGTCCCGTGAACGTGACGTGATCGTCGAGCCCCAGCTCCATCGACTGTCGCTTGAGCTCTTCAAGGCAGTCGCCGAACCCGAGCAGGGTCGCTGTCACCTGTGTGCGCCCGCGCTTGTGAACAAGTTCATTCATCACCAGCAGCACCTGATCGACGCCATCCTGCGGTCCCATGATGCCGAGGTATGCGAGGTTGATTCCGTCTGCCGAGCGCGGGTTCGCCGGATAGATCGGACGCATCTGCTTAGTATCCGGCCCGCTTCGCACCACAGTGACGTGCTCGGGCCGACGTCCTCCCCGGCGAACCGCGGTCGCCTTGTACGACTCGTTCGTCGATGTGATGCGATCGGCGGTGCGGAATGATCGTCGCTCCAGCCACTTCAGTCCGGCGTACTGAAGTTTCTGCCCGATGCTCTGCGGAGCGCCGAAGCGCGAGAGGAACAATTCAGGGTTGAGGTCGTGATGGTCGAAGATGAAACGCACTCCACGGATGCGCCACAAGCGCGCCAGAAGCCAGAACGTATCGGGCGGATTGCACGCCTGGATGATGTCGAATCGGCGGCGGCGCCACACCGCGAGCGAGAGCCATGCCGTTCGCACCCAGCTGTACGCGAACTCCCAGACGAAGCCGAGCAGCCCCTCGGCCTCGCGGGCGGGCGCGTACTTGTAGATGTCGACGCCGTCAATACGCTGGCGCGGAGGATCCCCCGGGCCTTGAGGGCAGATCACGCTCACGCTGTACCCTCGCGCAGTCAGGGCCTGGCACTCCAACCACACCCGGCGGTCCAGGGGCACGGGAAGGTTCGCCACGATGATCAGTACGTGGGGGCCTCGGGGAAAGTGCGTCATGCGTCTTCCTCCCCATTGCGCAGGATTGGGATCCGTTTTCCCCACTTGGAGCGAGCCACAACCGCCAGCCCCTCTGAGATCACCGTTGGGGCGATCAGACGCGTGACGATCAGGTGGATGACGGTCACGGTCGCTGCGATCACGAGGATCGAGGCCCAATCAGGAAGGCATCGCGTGAGCAACATGGCACCCCATCCCGCAGCACCGGATGTCACGACGGCGGCGATGACGAACAGAAAGGGGCTCGCAACCCTGCGCACCGGCGCCGACAATATCCTCGCCACGAGGAACCACCGACTGACGGTGGCGACGACGCACACCCCGAGGAACCCCCACGCCACGGCAACGAGTCCGAACCGAGCAAGGACCGCGGTAGTCGTGAGAGTTACTGCGTCGATCACCAAGGCATAGACGAACCATTTGCCCGGCTTGCCCACGCCATAGAACAGGCCGTGGTCCAACCACGCCCCCACCGTGAGCGTGCCTGCGATGGCGAGGATCTGGGCGACGGGATAGCTCGCCTCCCAGGCCGCGCCGAACAGTATCGGGACCATCATTGGAGCCGCGACGGCGACGATCGTCAGCGGAAGCGACAGCGCGGCATACGACATACGTAATGCACGCAAGTAGGCATTGAGCAGGCGTTCCTTATTCTCTCGGATGCGCGCAAATGCGACGGTGGTTACCGGTACTATGGCGCTCCCCGTGAGATCCTGGACGACCTGCACGAGCCGTTGCGCGATGTTCATGTAACCCAGTGCTGCTACTCCGAGCGTTGATGAAATTACGGCGGCCTCACCAGAGGCCCGGATCATGGCGACGAACTCGACGCCAAGCACCTTTCCGCCGAACCGTGTCATCGTCGCGAATTCTCGCCGGTTGAACATGAGATTCGGACGCCATCGGGCGGCGAACCACGCCAGAATCGATGTCACAGCAGGGGCCACGAGGCTCTGTCCGACTAAAGCCCATACGCCCAACCCGCTGAAGGCCATCGCCATCGCGACGACCTGTGCAATGACGGCAGCAATCGCGCCCTGACCCGCGAGCACCCGGAATCGCATCGTGCGCCTCAGGATCGCCAGCGGCACGGAACCGAACGCAGTAAAGATCACCCAGATCGACAGCGCGCGCAACACCGGCACCACGTCGGGATTGCTGAACAGTATCCCCATCAGCGGCGCAATCGCGAAGAGCGCCGCACCAAGCACCGCGCCAGCGCTGAGTGAGAACCAAAATGCTGTGCTGAGCATCCGCTGATCCGTTTTCGCTACCTGCACGATGTAGGCCGCGAAGCCCAGATCCGACAGCAGGTAGAAGAACGGCAAGACAGTCGATGCCGCCGCAACGGTGCCGAAATCCTCCGGGCTCAGCAGGCGCGTCAATACCGCGATCGTAACGAAGCCCAGAAGCCGAATCACCCATTTTTGCGCGGTGAGCCAGAGCACCCCCGAGGCCGTTTGCCGCCCGACGGCATCCTCGGGTCCCTGTTCGTTCGGCGAGGCGTCTGCCAGGGTCTTCACGTGGCATCCCTCGCAACGACGCGCTGGATGCGTCGCATGACCTTCTCAAATAGGCGGCGCGCTTCGCGCGGAAGATCAGCGATCCACGCTCGGCGGTCATAGGCAGGAACTGCGTCCCGATAGAACGATGCCAGACGGGCCGTCATCGCCTCGAGGCCGAAGCGCCTTGCCGCGAACTCGCGACCAAATTCGCCCAATTCTGCACGGTAGGGAGCGTTCGTCGACAGCTCACGGACGGCAGCGACGAGGTCGCCAACCGGATCGGAGACAGCGTCGGGACTCCAGTAGCTCGATCGTGCGAGCGACTCGGCTGTGGCCGGTTCGAACAGCTTCGACCAGCCCGCTTCGCCCTGCACGATCAGCGGCCGCCCGAACGCGAGCGAACGGGCAGCAGACCCGCCCATGCCGAGCATGATGTCGGCCGCCACGTACGCCGGTCGAGGGTCAACCCGAGCGCCGAGCATCCGCACGGCGTCGCGACCAACCGCCGTGTTGACGTCACGGGCTCGAGCGCCCAGTTGCTCTCCCCCATCACCAGCGCCGACGACAAACAAGGTGACGTCTTCCGCCGCGAGCGACCGCATGGCCTCGATGGCGACCTCGATAGATGTGGCCTTCATGTTGCTGTCCAGCCGACTAACAACTCCCAATAGCAGACCGTCACCCAGATCGTTCTCGCGACGGAACGCCCCGGCATCCCCCGACGTCGGTGAGTCCCACACCATGTCGACGGGCGGTGAGATCATGATCGTCGGACCCGGCCGATTGATCAGCTCATCCACGAGGTATCCGGTGCCAACGATTAACGGCATGTGGCGCAGCACGACGGGGGCGATGCTCATCTCGTACACTGTCTGCACCCAGGGCAATCCGCCGAAACGCGCCGGGCCCCAAAAGACCTGACGGGCCAGACTCCACATCCCATAGACATGGATGAGGTCAACATGCAGGCGCCGGGCCATCGACGTCAGTTGAGCGGCGTGGGCGCGCATCCCGGGCAGCGCGTCATAGATCTCGACGGAGACGCCCCGCGCAGCCGCGTACGTGAGCAAATTGGGTTCGGGCGCCAGCGACGCGCGTTCCCCGACCAGCCAGGAATCTATGCCGTGCGCACGCAGCGCGACAGCGAAATCGACCGCATTAATCTGGGTGCCACCGAGCTCGAGGCTATTCAGAAGGACAAGGATCCGCATGGCTTGCCCCCCCCTCACCGAACCACGGAGGATCGCAAAACATCGGCGACTTGCTCCTGCTGGCTCTCGGTCAGGTGCGGAAACATCGGTAGTGACAGGATTTGGTCTGCCGCGGCCTCGGCGACCGGGAACCGACCGCGCTGATAGCCGAGACTGGAATATGCGCCGGTCAGATGCAGCGGCGTTGGATAGTGGATGCCTACGCTGATGCCTGCAGCGCACATCTCTGCCATGACGCGCTCACGCTTGGCAACCCGCACCACGTAGAGGTGCCATACGTCGGCGTTTCCTGGGCGCCCGGTCGGCGTGCGCACGCCATCGACGTCGGCGAGCAACGCCGCGTATCGATCCGCGGCGTGCCGACGTGCAGCGTTCCACCCGTCGAGCCTGCGCAGCTTTGCCCGCAACACCGGCGCCTGAATCGCGTCCAAGCGGGCGTTGATACCGATGTGATCGTGTACGTATTTAATGGAGCTGCCGTGGCCAGCCAGGTTGCGGATGTACCCCGCGATCCTCGCATCGTCCGTCATGACGGCGCCTGCGTCTCCGGCGGCGCCGAGATTCTTGCCCGGGTAGAAACTCGTTGCTGCTACCCGCCCTAGAGCGCCCGCCCGCCCAGCGGTCGACGACGCGCCTTGGGACTGGGCGGCATCCTCGACCACGACGAGACCGTTCCTGTCGGCGATCCCGAGGATGCGTTCGACGGCAGCCGTCTGGCCGAAAAGGTGCACAGCAACGATGACCCGCGTGCGATCGGTGATGGCTGCCTCGACGGCATCAGGGTCGATGAGTAGATGCTCTTCATCGACATCCACGAAGACGGGAACGGCACCGATACGCGATACAGCCTCCGCAGTGGCGATGAAGGTATTCACCGGCATAATTACCTCATCGCCTGGCCCCACGCCGACGGCGCGGTAGGCGAGTTCAAGCGCATCCGTCCCGTTCGAGACGCCGATCACGTGATCGACCCCAATGTACTCGGCGTACTCGCGCTCAAAGGCGTCGACCTCGCTGCCGCCGATGAACCCCGCGGTGTCGAACAGTCGCCGCCACACGGGCAGCACCTCGCCGGCGACCTCGGCCTGCTGGGCGGCCAGATCGATGAACGGAACGCTCACTCTGTCACCTCCAGACGCCGGGCGGGAATGCCCGCCCACGTTTCTGCCGAGTGGACGTCGTTGAGCACGACCGCCCCCATGCCAATCGTGGCTCCGATGCCGATCGAGAGCCCCTGTCGCACCGAGCAGTTCATCCCTAGGAATGCTCCACGACCGACCCTCACTCCCCCGCCGAGGGCGACGCCAGCAGCCAGCGTCGCGAAATCGCCGACGACGCAGTCGTGCGTAATGGTCACTCGCGGCATCACGACGACGTGCTCGCCGATTACAGCATCCGTAGTTATAACGACGCCAGCCAGCAGGATCGAGCCGGGGCCAACAGGGCACGCGCCAGGATTGCGCACTGAGGGATCGATGACCGTCGAATATCGCTCCGACTCGATGCCGAGCACGCTGAGACGGGCGACAACCCGCTCGCGGTCGAGGCCGGAACCAAGGCACACGAGTATGTCGGCGCGCGGGTACCGTACGACATCGTCGATGCCCCCAAGCACGTGCGCACCCCCGATGGCTGAGGGAAGCTCGTCGTGCCGATCGTCGAGGAATCCTAGGATCTCGCGGCCTGATTCGCGCACCACCGGCAGAACCTCGCGAGCGAGACCACTGGCGGCAATGAGGAGGAGTGGATGTCGGGTCACGATGTGCCCGCCGTGTCGCTCGCCGCGCCGATGATCGCGTCGATGACCTGCGTGAGTTCGGTCTCCGTCAGCTGGTGGAACACGGGCAGGATGAGGGTGTTGTCGGTGAGGTGCTCGGTGACCGGCAGCGGAACCGATCCGGTATCGCGGTCGGCGTACGCGGGCTGACGATGCGCAGCCATGATGCCGCGGCCCGCCGAGACATCTTCTGCGGCGAGAGCCTCAAGTAATCCCTCGCGAGTTAGCGGAAAGTCCGCCTCGACTTCCACCCACAGCGACTGAAAGTTGGACGTGCCGTACTCGGGGTCGACGACGATTCGCAGGCCGGGGATTCCCGCGATGCGTCGCGCATACTCCGCCGCGATCTCACGGCGCCTCGCCACGATCTCGGGTAGGCGTCCGAGTTGCACAAGACCAACGGCGGCGTGCATATCGGTCATCCGATAGTTGAATCCGACCTCGCCGTATTCCTCGGCTGGTGCAATGACGCTGGCTGCGCGGTCGACGGCGGAGACGCTCATGGCGTGCTCACGGAGTTGACGCGCCCGGGCGGCCCATCCTGAGTTCGAGGTGGTGAGCATTCCGCCCTCGCCAGTTGTTAGTAATTTGCGCGGATGAAACGACCAGGCGGTGATGTCTGCACCCGCTCCCACCGGGCGTCCCTTGTACGTCGAGCCAGCGCCACATGCCGCGTCTTCAATGACCAAGATCCCCCGGGGGTCGGTGACCGCACGGATCGAGTCGAGGTCGACGGGCATCCCACCCTGATCGACGACGATCACGGCGCGGGTTCGATCCGTGAGTGCAGCTCGCACACTCTCTGCTGTGACATTGCCGGTCAACGGATCGACATCTGCGAACACCGGTCGTGCGCCGACGTAGGTAGGCGCATTTGCTGTCGCGATGAACGAAAAGGAAGGGATGACGACGTCGTCTCCCGTTGCGATTCCACCGACCACGAGCGCGAGGTGCAGCGCCGTGGTGCAGTTCGACGTCGCGACGGCGTATTCCGCCTGCATCACCTCAGCGAACGCCGCCTCAAAGGCCGCGACCCGAGGACCCTGCGCGACCCAGCCGGAGGCGATGACCTCGGCGACCGCATCGGCCTCCTCCTGGCCGAGCCACGGCTTCATAACATTGACCCGGCTCATGCGCTGAGCTCGGATTTTCCAGCCGAAATTTCTTCGCGGAGAGGGCTCCACCACTCCACAAGTGAACGAAGTCCATCTTCTAGCGAGATTTCGGCAGTGAACCCGAGGTCGACGTGCGCTGCGCCAGTGTCGGCTAGCCTACGTGTTACCCCGTTTACGGCGCGATCCGGGCCATGCTCGACGCTGAGATTTGAATTCATGGCGCGCAACAGTGCCTGCGCCAGTTCGAGCAGGCTTGTCTCCTGTCCGCTGGCGACGTTGTAGACGCCATCCACGATGTCGCTTTGGGCGGCGAGGATGTTGGCACGGGCGATGTCCTGGGTGACGACGAAGTCCATCGTCTGCTGGCCGTCGCCGAAGATCAGCGGAGGCTTGCCATCGGCGATGCGCTCCATCCAACGTACGAGCACCTCGGTGTACAGTCCGTGCACATCCATGCGTGGGCCGTAGACATTGAAGTAGCGCAGAATGACGAAGTCGAGGTCCTTCATCGCCCGGAAGCTGCGGATCATGCCCTCGTTGAACGACTTGGCTGCGCCATAGAAGGTGTCGTTGTTGTGATGGTGGTGACGCTCGGTGGTCGGGAACTCTTCAGCCAAGCCGTATACCGAGGCGCTCGACGCGGAGATCAGCTTGCTGACGCCAAGCTCTGCAGCAGCCTCAACTACGTTGAAAGTGCCATCGACGAGCACCTCCAAGGCTAGGCGCGGGTCTTCGGCGCACTGGGTGATGCGGATGGCGGCCTCATGGAATACCAGATCTTTGCCGGCGGTGAGCTCGCGAACAAAGTCTCTGTCGCGGAGGTCGCCCTCGTGCACTGTGACCTTGCCGGTCTGCATGGCGTCATCGAGGTTGGCTAGGCGTCCTCGCACGAGGTTATCGAGCACGTCGACGTGGGCGGCGCCGGCGTCGAGCAGTTGATCGACGATGTGCGAGCCGATGGTTCCGGCCCCGCCGGTGACGAGAACCTTGGTGCCGAGAATGTCGGTCATGATGCCTGCTCCACTGAAAGGGGGACGGAGTCGATCGGGACGGAGTCGATTGAACTGGGGGCGCCAGCTATCGCGAGGCTGCGGCTCGCGGCTTCGAGCACCGAGAGCACGCGCAGACCGGCGCGGCCGTCAGTGCGCGGTGCGCGACCGGTTCGGATGCTGTCGGCAAACTCAGTGGTCATCGCCGCTAGTGCTTCGCGTTCAGGTAGCGCGGGAGACCAGGTGTCACCGAGGCGGTACGAGACCGTCGCTGCGGTGCGTTCGGCGGCCGTCGTGGAAACCTGCATCAGGTCGACGCCCCTGTCGTAGATGCTCAGTCGCTGCTGCGGGTTGAGATCGTCCCAGACGAGGGTCTGCTTCGTGCCGCCGACTACCACCTGACGGATCTTTGTCGGGCTGAGCCAGTTGACGTGCACATGCGCCATGGCGCCGCCCTTGAGCGGAATGCTGAGGTAGCCGACGCAGGCCTTACCGGAGCCGAGGGGATCTGCGCCTTGAGCTGCGGCAGTAGTTGCGGTGAGACCGCCAGGCAGGATGAAGTCGATAATGGAGAGGTCGTGCGGCGCCAGATCCCAAAACACATCGACGTCGGGTTGAATCAGTCCAAGGTTGATCCGCACCGAGTCAATGAACAGGATGTCGCCGAGCATGCCGTCTGCAATCAACTCGCGGATTTTCATCACGGCTGGCGTGTAGCAGTAGGTGTGGTCAGCCATCAGCACCAGGCCGCGCTCGTCGGCCTCGCGGACCATCTCGAGCCCCTTATCGCGACTGTCAGCCAGCGGCTTTTCAACGACGACGTGCTTGCCCGCGCGGAGAGCCTTCAGCACGATAGGGTGATGGGTTCGCGCCGGAGTCGCGATGGCAACCGCGTCGAGATCCGGATCGCTGAGCAACTCGTCAAGATCGGCGACAACAGGAACTCCACCCAGCGAATCGGCGAGCTTCTCGGCGCGCGATAGATCGAGATCGCAGATCGCGACCAGCTGCCATTCTGGGTTCGCACGAAAGTTTCTCGCCAAGTTCGGGCCCCAATAGCCTGCACCGACGACCGCTACACGTAATGGATAACTCACTTCATCCCCCCTTGTGCTTCTCAGCGCGCTGCCGGCGGCAGCCGCAACCCAATCTCACGAATTCGGAACGAACCCGATATCCACCCAGTAGTTATGGGTAGACGTGTTGCTCATGAACCCGTTGCCGTAGACATAGGCGCCGCCGTTCGCGGGCGTACTCAGGGATCCGCTTGTCGTTGTGGCTGCCAGACCGTTCAGGTCAATGGCATACATGCCGGAGGTACTCAATAGTCCGACTCGATACTCAGTACCCGCCGCTATGCTGATCGGCGTACTGAACGTGGCGGTCTGCCATCCGCTTGCGGTCTCACCGGAGAATGCAACAGTGCCGAGAAGGGTCCCCGTGCCAGACCAGAGGTACCCGGTGTGGGTGCCGGTATTGGCCGGACCCTTGTAGAAGCGAATCGTCTTGACAGTGCCCGCAGCAGAACTGGAGAAACGGGTGCCGACCTGTACTTCGGCAGGGTCATTCCAGTTGACGGTGGCGGGCACCGCGTTCTCCGCGAAAATGGATTGCGCGGTCACCTCAACCGGCTGTGACGTCGTCGTGAACGACCATGACCCTCCGATCTGCGTGGAGCCAGAACTCACGCTCGCGGTGTAACTCGTCGACCAGCCCAGCGGACTCGCTGGCACGAAGGTCACATTGCTGGATCCGGCCGAATAGCTGCTCGTGCCAGCGACCGCTCCCGACGGACCTGTCAGTTGCAGAGTAGCCGTCGCAGCATCTGCGCCCGTGACCTCGGCGGTTACCGACACTGTTGGTGACACATCCGTGGCATTAGCTGCTGGCGACACCGCTCCCACTGTCACCCCTGGAGCAGTAGGAGTAGGAGTTGGTGTGGGTGTTGAACTGGTAATGAACACGACATCTACGAAGTAACTAGTCGAATTCCACACCGATGTGGGCATTCCGCCGCCGGAGCCGTAGAGATACCTTCCGTTGCTCGCGTCGGCAGTGAGCGGGCCGCTCGTCCGCGTGGTGCTGAAGTAGGACGGCGTGGCTGAGTAGCGACCAACGGTCGCCAGATACGACACGATGTATGTCGTGCCCGGCGTCAGCGCGTAAGGCGTGGCGAGTGTCGCCGTCTGCCACCCGGTTGCCGTCTCGCCGGCGAAAGTGACGGTTGCGAGCCGAGTGCCCGACGTCGACCAGAGCGAACCGGTATGTGTGCCGGTGTTGCCAGCGCTCTTATAGAAGCGGATTGCCGTGACTGAACCGGCCTGAGAGGTTTGGAAGGCCATGCCGAGTTCGACGGCATTGGTGTCGGAGTCCTGAATGATGCTTGGGGTACCGGAAATCAGTGAATACTCGGCGCTGGTGCCGGTAGTGAACGACCAGTTTCCACCGCTTGGCGTGGCTCCGGCCACGGTCGCCGTCGCCGTGTACGTCGTGGATTGCGTCAGAAACTCGGTGGGAACGAAAGTGACAGTACGAGTGGAAGTCGAGTACGTCGAGGTTCCTGCTACTGCTCCGCTCGGGCCTGTGAGAGCCAAGGAGGGCACACCCGATGTGCCCTCCCCGGACATCACTGCAGATACCGAGGTTGAGGTTAGGACGCCGACCGTCCCTGCTTCTGGTGTCTTCGAGACCACCGTCACAGGCACGGGTGCCGAGGCCACGAATGTCACGTCGACGAAGTAGTTCGTCGCGTCGAAGGATGAGGTCGGGAATCCGCCAGCAGAATCATAGAGGTATCTGCCGTTGTTTGCGGCAGGCGCCGTGAGCGGACCACTGGTTTTCGCAGTACTGAAGTCGTTCACGGTGGCGGAGTATCGCCCGACCGGTGCGAGGTACGAGACCACATAGGTTGTTCCCGTGGTGAGGGCAAGTGGGCTCGACAACGTCGCGGTCTGCCAACCACTCGCGGTCTCACCGGCAAATGTGACGGTGGCGAGCCGCGTGCCGGTCGACGACCAGATCGAACCCGAGTGCGTGCCGGTATTTCCGCTTCCCTTGTAGAAGCGGATCTGGGTAACCGAGCCGGGCTGTGATGTTGTGAACGCCATCCCCAGTTCGACGGCGTTCGAGTCAGTGGTCGCCGTCGTGACCGGGGTTCCAACGATCAGGTTGAAGGCAGTTCCGGTCGGTGCTGTTCCGGCCGTCGTGAATGACCACGTGCCGCCCGCGAGCGCGGTCGATCCTGATGCCACGACGACCGAATAGCTCGTGCCGCTAGTCAGCGCCGACGATGGTGTGAACGTGAGAGCACGGGTGGTCGGTGCATACGTTGTCGTTCCTGCTACCACGCCGCCTCCGGCGGTGACAGTCACTGTGGGCGCTGGCGTTCCCGGGTCGGCGGAAAGCGTGGCAGAAATTGACGTCGAGGTGGCGACACCGCTCGCGTCCGCTGCCGGCGTGCGTGAGGTGACTGTAGGAAGAGGGGTAGCGCTTCCCTCGACGAATAGCACGTCGACGAAGTAGTTGGTCGTTGACGGCGAGGAGGGGAAGCCGCTGCCGTAGTTGAAGACGGCGCCGCTGGCAGGAATCGTGAGGGATCCGCTCGTGTATGGCTGGCTGAATGCTCCAGCGGTGGTGGAGTAGTTGCCGCTCGTTGTTCGATACGACGCGACGTACTGAGTGCCGGCCGTGATGGCGATCGGCTGGCTGAAGTAGACGGTCTGCCAGCCGTCGGCGCTTTCGCTGACGAAGGTCGCTGTTGCCAGCTGCGTTCCTGTTGACGACCAGAGGGTGCCGGTGTGGGTTCCCGTGTTCGTCGAGCCCTTGTAGAAGCTCATGCCAACGATCGAACCGTCGGTGCTTGAGCTGAAGGTCACTCCGAGGGTAACCGGGCTATCAGCAACGTGCAGCACCTCCGGCACCGCCGAGGTCGAGAAGATCGACTTCGGGCAGGACGCGCCACTTCCCTCCGCTGCGGTCGTGAAGGTCCAGGTGTTGCCGCTCGACAGCGCACCGGACGGGCCGCTCGCGACGATGGTCGCGGTGTACGAGGTGTTCGCGGTGAGCGCCGCGCCCGGCGTGAAGGTGGCCTTCATCGCGGAGGCATTGTAAGCGCTGGTTCCCGCGACTGCCGCTCCAGCCGTAGTCATGACCGACAGGCTGACGGTGGATGGCGTCACTGAGCCCGATAGCACTGCCGCCACCACGGTTGACGCGGCGGCACAGGTGGAATTCGAAAGCGGGAAGCGCGACGAGACCGACACCGGGGAGACGTTCTGCGTCGTGAACATGACATCGACGTAATAGTTGCTGTCCCGATAGCTCGCGCTGGGGAAGGTGCCGGGGTTTCCGTAGACGCCGGGCGATGGCTTCCCGTATCCGTGGTCAACGGTCAGTGGGGGCGACAGTTTCGACGAGTAGGCCCAGTAGTAGCTGGTCGCGGGGTATCGACCGACAGGCGCGGTGTACGACACCGTGTACTTCTGCCCTGCGCTAACGCTGACCGGATTCGAGAACTGGGCAGTCTGCCACCCGCTTGCCGTCTCGTTCGTGAAAGTCACCTGCGCCAGCCGAGCGCCAGAGGAGCTCCAGAGGGAGCCGGTGTGGATTCCGGTGTTCGCGGTGCTCTTGAAGAAGCGCACGCCGTTGACGAAACCATTCACGTCGGGGCTGAAGTTAAGACCGAGTTCGACTGCGCTCGTGTCACCGGTATCGGCGACGAGCGGGGTCTCTGCTCCAAACACGCTTGCTGGCGCGGTGACCGTGACCGTCGCTGTTGTCGGCGCCGACGTATTCGCGCTGTCATCGGTGGCTCGTACCCGGATGGGCTGGGCGCCGAGTCCCGTCTGGTTGTATGAATAAGTCCACGAAGAGGTGCCCGTTGCGGGGTGCCATGCCGTGCCACCGTCCGTCGAAACTTCGACGCCAGCAACCACTCCACCAACGTCCTGCGCGGTGCCCGAGGCCGTCACGATTGAGCCGTTGCTTTGGGTCGAATTCGCTGCGGGAGAGACGATGGTGACCGTTGGCGCTGTGGTGTCGGTGCTCTTTGCCGCCGGCACAAGGCCTTCCATTAGGGTCACAGGCTGTGCGGACATGTCGGCGAGGATGTTGACCTGCGCTTGCTGCATGCGAGGATCAGCCGGGGCGCCGTTGCCATCGTGATTCTGAGAGAGGCCCCACGCCCACTGGATGGAGCCCGCGCCGAAGACGAGCGCACCGCTGGGAGCGCGGTAAAGAACTAGGTTATGTGTCGTGGTGCCCGGGGCCACGGTGTTGCCGAAGTCCTGAAGCATCTCGGGTGATGGGCCAACGGTCGTCGAGAGCTTGACAAGGCCGGCCGGGGAGAAACCGTTATCGATGACTTCGTTCGATTCGTAGCCAACGGTGTGCGGTGCGAGAGCCTGGCTCGTTCCCGCCGCCAGCGTAGACAGCGAAGTACCACGCCATAGGCGGGTTTTCCCCTGAGCCGCTGTCACTGTGACCGGAAGATCATCGAAGTTGGCCATATACATCGTGCCGGAGAGGGAGTTTTCTGGAACGCCACCTCCCGCGCTGGGTGGCGCAAAGCGCGGATCGCGCCACGTTCCCGTCCAAGTCGGGCTCGGGTCGATCTTGGAATTTGCCCAAGTCTCCTTATACGAGACGATTGTCCGGTAAGCGTTGGAGCTGGGGGCGACGGTGGATGCCTCATACCGAGTTTTCCAGTAGATCTCGTTTCCGGAGAGGAACTGGAGGTTCACTCCCGCGTCGCGGGCAGCCTCGACATTGGCGCGTTGAGCCGACGACCAATATTCGTCGTGGCCGACCGAGAGGAATACCTTGTGATTCAACAGCAGCGAGCCATAGCGGTCAGTGTCGACTCCGGCTGCATAGGTCATGTCGTAGCCATTGCGCTCCATAAACTGCACCTGAGCGAATTCGCTGCTGAAATAGAAGTCGCGCCCATGGATACCGTCTCTCGTCGCGAACGGACGGTTGTAGCTGAGCTTGTACGCTCGACCGGCGCCACCACCCTGGTAGAAGTTGGCACCGCCATAGGTGTTGTAGGCCTGCCAGGTCGTATCCGATGTCTGAAAGAGCACATCGGACTGGCTGGAATCGTCGCGGACGATGAAGATAATGTGGCTTTGGCCACCCGTGTCGGTGCGGGTCAGGTTGGCGATGTAGACGCCGGAAACCGCAATGGTCGGCACGGCCCAGGAGGCCGAAAGGCCCCAGTTGCCGCAGTCATACAGCGCGGTGGTGAGGTCTGAAACACACTGCGGCTGGGCCTGCGGGAGTGTCGCCGTGGGCGTGACCCTAGTGATGTACCGGGCACCAAGCCCTTGATAGTAGCCGGTGCGGTAGATGTCGATCGTGTACTTCGAGGCGGTCGACTTGATCTTGAAGCCGACCGTGCTGCCGACGTTCACACTGATGTCGGTCGAGAATCCCTGGATCGTCGGGTCGCCAGCGGTCGGGCCAATGTCCCAGATGAAGGGATCGGTGCCCGGTTTGCTGTTCTCGCAAACGATTTTGTTCGAGCCCGGGCCGCACGGGTCGGTCGCTGCATCCGCTGGCGTTGCGGTGATTCCGATAAGCATGCTGGCGAGGAGTCCGAGGATCGCAGCCGTCGCGATGCTGAAACGCACGCCTGGGTGTCGCCGAAGGGTGTGGGTGCTGGCGGCGGGCCGGCGAGCCAGTAGTCGTAAGTTTCTTGCTGAAAGATCGGACATTAGTACGCCCCCACAGGTTTTGCAACGACGCCTACGGTGCGCCACATGATTCGGATGTCGCCGAGAACGGACCAGTTTTCGACGTAATGCAGGTCGATGCGGATGCTCTCTTCCCAACTCAGATCGGACCGCCCGCCGATCTGCCAAGCACCGGTGAGGCCGGGCTTGATGTACAGACGACGCTGGACACTGTCGTCGTACTTCTCCACCTCGCACGCGAGGGGAGGACGCGGACCGACGATGCTCATGTCGCCCACGAAGATGTTCCAGAGCTGGGGAAGCTCATCCAGCGAGTACCGCCGCAGGACGGCACCGATCCGGGTGACACGTGGATCCGCGCGGAGCTTGAAGAGCACGCCGTTGCCCTCGTTCTGCTCGAGGAGAGCGGCAAGGTCCGCCTCGGCGGTCGTCGTCATAGAGCGGAACTTGATCATCGAGAATCGTGTGCGGTCGACGCCGACCCGCTCCTGACGGAAGAACACCGGGCCAGTGCTGTCGCGGCGGATCAGCAGAGCGATCACGCCGAATACAGGTGCGAGGAACGCTAGGGCGAGGCCGGACAGGACGACATCCATCGCGCGCTTCACGCGGTGCTTGCCTCCCGAAAAGGTAGGCGTCTGCACATGGATGAGAGGAACGCCGTTAGCCGTCTCGAATCGGATGCGCGACCGGTCGACCGAGTCGAGACACCAGGCAAGCACCAGTTCTGTGGGGTTCTTCTCGAGTCGCCACGACAGCGCACGCACGAACTCGCCGCCGTCACTCGGGTAGCCGGCCAGGATGACGACATCCGCATTGCCGATGGCAATCGCCTCGGTCACGGCGTTGATCTTGTTGACCACGGCTGATCCGGTCGGTGTCGTCCTCGTGGAGGTCGCCACGTCATCCGAGAAGACAACTGCGGTAACAACATACTTGGGGGCGGCCGCACGTCCGATCTGGTCGACGACGAAGTCGATGTCGGGACGGGCTCCGACGATGATGGCACGCGGCAGGCTTAGCCCAACCGCTCGCTCAGCGTCGAGCTTACGCTGCCAGAATATGCGGCTAAGAATGAGCAGCAGGAGCCCTGAGGGAAGACCGACGAGCAGGTACGCCCGCAGACCATGCACGTCGACGAAACCGTTCACGACCGCGAGGAGACCGAAGGCAGCGAAAGTGGCGACGACCACACGACCAAGTTCAGCGCTGCAGCCAACAGTGCGCAGCTCAGAGGTGCGACGGAGGCGCAGGGCAACGAACCACAGGAGGATGAGGACGATCCCTGCGGCCCCCGGCGTCATTGGCGCGATTCCCGCCACGGCCCCGAAGGCTACGGATGTCGTGACCGCGATGACAATAGCAACGAAGTCGGTCAACTGATAGGCATGCACATGATGGCGAGCCCAGCTCGCGGAGGCGGCCTTCGGTCCATTGCTGTCGGCTTTGATGCGAGTGGACGCTTGCGGTGGGCTTGCCGAGAGCAGGTCAAATCCACTGATGCGCGCAGACGATCGGTCGATGCCGCTCACGGCGCTCATCGCGCGCTCCCGGCAAAGAGGGCAGAGCCGAGTACGGACGGGACGACGGGCGTTTTGTATTCTTCGAGTCGAATGCGCGCGAAAAACACTTGGTTGGAGGTTCGCATGGGTTCTACCTGTGGGGGACAGGTCGTGCTCGAGCCAGCTTTATTGTCAGGGTAACTCTTGCTGACGCCTCGGGCGGGTTCCGAAGTGTTGTTAGGGTAGTCCGGCAGACTCAAGCAGTCAAGACTTTTATACCAACTTCGTGATATTTTTAACTCGACACGCGCATGGATCGGATACTCGCAGCCACAATTCGGTAAGTCATCAGGGGTGAGGTTGAGCGGTGCGACAATTCCCGTCGCGGCATTCGACTGCGCAGCGGCCACACCCATCTCACAATTGACTCCCGAAAAGGTCTCCCCCATCGAATGCTGCGCATGGCGGTTGTAGGTGCAGCGGCCCTCATTTGTCGGCGGCACGAGCGCATCGACCTAGCGCGCTCGTGCTCGCCTCACCACTCAACGAGCGTGAGTTCGCTGTACAGGTAGTCGACCTGATCAGCGTGAATACCGCTTCCACGGAACATCTTGGATCGAGGGTTGGCCAACGTCGCACCGAGCCCTCGGGTGAATCCAAGAACTCGGTGTTCGGCGAGCGTGAACATCAGTCCCCTGCTCAGCAGGTAGGACCGGATCGCTTTCCACGAGGATTCGATGACAGCGCTGGAGCCACCGAGGTACAGCGGTGTGGAGAACAGCTGTAGTCCTTTCCGGCGGTCGCGCCGGAACATCAGATATCCGTACTTTCCCTCTCGCTCGACGAGTAAATGTTCGGCCGCTCTAGCGTTGCGATGATCGCGGTAGACCACTGCGTCATGACCCACGAGAACGCGATCGAGGATCACGGGATCGCTCGTCAGCCGAAGACCGCGACGATGAATATAGGGGAGGTTGACCACAAGTCGAGTGGCTGTGTCGAGGCAGTGGAACCCCAACCGTTCGTTCATCGCGACGACGTTCCCGCTGGGCGACAAATCGGTGAAGACGAACCCTGGTTGCTTGAGAAGTGCCCGGATGAGCTTCAGGCTGTGCACGCGGAAAGCCTCGAGTACGCAGAACGCCGCGAGGTTGCAGACGTCGATAGTGATTCCGTCAACGTCGCGTTGCGAATAGATTGCCGCATACACCCCAACGACCGCTCCTTCATCGGTGACGAGCTGGAATCCGTGATTTGGGCCGACGTGAGTCCACGGCGGCAGAATGAGTTGCTTCCATTCCGCGGCCGACACTTGACTATTGAGGTTCTCGTGCAGGAACTCGCTGACCGAGAAGGCATCGTCCGAGGTAATCGGTTGAGTCGAGACACCGGAATTCGCCATATCGACAGCCTAAGGCTGTGCCGCGGGCGGGAACGGAGGTTAGGAGAGTCAGATTTCGAGTGTCGTCATTGCCGCGCCAAATGAGGAGGCCGCGACTGGGGCGTTTCTCGATGCGCTTCTGAAGCAGACTGCGCCACTAAATCTGCCACAGTCGGCTACTAAGCTTGAGTTCTCGTGAATGCATACATCGACCTGTTGAAAACTCCGGGCATTGCCAGGATTATCGCGGCCCAACTAACCGCACGCCTACCCGGCGGCATGCTGTCCTTGGCGATCCTGCTTCACGTTGAACGGATCCATAATTCTTACGGCGCTGCCGGCCTCGTTCTCGCCGCAACGAGCATCGGCCAAGGCGTCGCAGGGCCCCTCACCAGCCGCTGGATGGGCGTCTGGGGAATGCGCAAAGTGCTCATCCTCACCCTCATCGTCTCCGCAGCCGCAGTCTTCACCATCGCCCTCGCCCCCCTCAGCGTTGGCATGTTCATGGTCGTCGGCCTCATCGCGGGACTCAGCAACCCGCCAGTTCAGCCAGCGGTGCGCACAATTTATCCCAAAATGGTCAACTCAAAACAGCTGACCCCACTGTTCTCGCTAGATGCATCAGCCCAAGAAATCATTTGGGTTGCCGGCCCCGTTGTCGCCACCTTCCTCGCCATCCAAATTTCTACAACCACGGCGATTGTGGTTGCTGGAGCGTTCCTGCTCGGCGGTGGCGCGTGGTTCATCGCAAGCCCCGAAGTCGGGCAGGTGCGCATCCCACGCAGCAAACGATCCTTCGGCACCGTGCTGCGCCGCCGACCCGTCATGCTGGCCACCATCACCGGCTTCCTGCTGGTGGGCGCGGCCGCTGCGGTAGAAGCATCCGTAGTTTCGGTGTTCGGACACGATGGTCCGCAGGCAGGTTTCGCGCTCGGCATCTTCGCTGTCGGCTCACTATTTGGTGGCCTGTTCCTCGGTCACCTGCCGATTGGGCCGTGGGCTCTCGCGCGTCGCATGTTGATTGTGTTTGTCGGCTTGGCTTTGACGGTCGTGAACCTCGAATTCTGGTGGCTCGCCGTTGTGCTGCTCATTGCCGGTGCCGGCATTGCCCCGGCATTCGCCGTAATCTTCGTGATCGTCTCCGCGAGCGTCAAGTTCAGCGATACCGCTGAGGCGTATGGATGGGTGGGCACCGGTCAGCTGATCGGTGCAGCCCTTGGCTCTGCCGTCGCAGGGTTCCTGATCGACGCCTACGGTCCGATTGGTGGATTCTGGGCTGCCGCGATCATCGCCGCACTTGGTGTCATCGTACCGACGCTGCTTCGCGGCTGGCACCCTGACCTGCGTGGCAAAGACGCCAGCCCGATCCCCGATACTGAACCGATCAGCACACTCCGTCAGTAGCGAGCTGTCGGCACAACGTCACACTGCGTCACGCAGTTTTAGTCCCGACCCCACGCTCGCTAATACTGGGCAAGCTACATTCCGCATTGCACCCAGTTCGTGAAAGGTTTTATCCCATGTCTGAACAGACACCCCTTGTTGCTGTGCCCAAAAAGCGCGGCAAGCTTTACGTATTCATCGCAGCCGCCGCCGTCGTTCTTGTGGCTATCGTCGCAGGAATCGTCATATCACTGAATAACTCACAGACCGATGCTGCGGATGCCGCAGGCGCCCCAAGCGGCCACATCACCGAAGGAAAAGGCTCCCCATCCGACCCCGTGAAAATCGGCGTTGTCGGTGCAAGCGACCCATACTGGGAGGTATACACGGAGGCAACCGCGGCAGAGGGAATCTCAGTCGAAATCGTCGACTTTGGTAGCTACGAACTGCCCAACCCGTCGCTCACCGAGGGCGACCTCGACCTGAACCAGTTTCAGCACATTATCTACTTAGCTCAGTACAACGAAGCCGCTAATGCCGATCTCGCGCCGATCGGCGCCACCGCAATTTACCCGTTGGGCCTGTACTCGACCCAGTTCGACTCTGTCGATGAGATTCCTGCAGGCTCGACCATCGCCGTACCCAACGACGCCAGCAACCTCGCTCGCTCGCTACTCGTGCTGCAGTCGGCCGGTCTCATTGAGCTCACCGACGGCGGCAGCATCTTTGCCACTGTCGATGACATCGACACCGCGAATTCACGAGTCTCTGTAACTACGCTTGAAGCGGCACTCGCCCCAACATCGCTACCTGACGTTGCCGCGGCAATCATCAATAACGACTTTGTCGAAGACGCTGGCCTCAGCTTCTCTGATGCGATTGCCACTGATGACCCTTCTGACCCCAACGCCCTGCCGTACGTCAACGTGTTTGCAGCATCTTCGGGTGATGCCGACAACGAACTGTTCCTCAAGCTGGTTGATATTTACCAGACTACGAAGGCCGTTCAAGACGGCGTGCTCGAAGTTTCCGGGAACACCGCGGTGCTCCTCCAGACGCCAGTCTCGGATCTCGTGAAGTCGCTGGCGAAAGTTCAGTCCGACATCCGCGTTCAGGGCTAACGCAACAAATTAAGAGGGCGCGGATTTCATCCGTGCCCTCTTCTCTGTGAGAGAAAGCATCATGCCGATAATTCAACTGAGCAATGTGACGAAAAAATTTCCGCCACACACACGAAGAGGGCATCCTCTTGTGGCCCTCGACGACGTGTCGCTAACTGTGAGGGAAGGTGAGATCTTCGGCATCATCGGATACTCGGGAGCCGGAAAATCGACTCTTGTCCGCCTCATCAATGCCCTAGAACGTTCGACTAGCGGCAGCATTGTGGTTGCAGGCGAAGAGATCAGTTCTCTACGTGAGCGGGAACTCCGGCGAATTCGCTTGGGCATCGGCATGGTGTTTCAACAGTTCAACCTCTTCACGTCGCGAACCGTGTGGGGCAACATTGAGTACCCGCTCAACGTTGCTGGCGTTCCCCAAGCAGAGCACCAAGCACGCATCTCAGAACTGCTTCATTTTGTTGGCCTCGCCGACAAAGCACACAGCTACCCGGATCAGCTCTCCGGAGGCCAGAAGCAACGAGTCGGGATAGCACGGGCGCTCGCCACCCGTCCCAAAATTTTGCTGGCCGACGAAGCCACGAGTGCTCTCGATCCTGAAACCACACGCGAAGTGTTGGCCGTACTCAAGCGCGTTAACGAAGAGTTTGGTGTCACTATCGTCGTCATCACTCACGAGATGGATGTGATCCGCTCCATCGCACACAAGGTCGCTGTTATGGACTCAGGCCGCATCGTCGAAACCGGTGACGTGTTCGATGTGTTCTCTAACCCTCAGGCCGATGCCACAAAAAAGTTCGTCTCCACAGTGGTGAAAGCTGTGCCAGAACCCACCGAACTCGAGACACTGCGGCGTCGGCATCCGGGCCGCATCGTGACGCTCTCGTTCAACGACGGCAACGTATCGCAATCGTCTGTCTTCGTTGAACTCGCCACGAGCGGCGTCGCGTTTGAGTTGATCTACGGCGGCATCAACGAAATTCAGGGGCGCACCTTTGGCCACCTGACATTGAGTATCACGGGAAACGAAAGTGCCATCGAATCGGCGCTAGTTCGCGTTCGCCCACTCGTGACCGTAACGGAGGTGAATCAGTAATGGACGAACTCATCGAACTGCTCCCCCTGCTCGCCCAGTCAGCCTACGAAACGCTCTACATCGTGGGGCTGTCACTATTTTTCGGTGGCCTAGGCGGACTTGTGCTCGGATTGGGCCTGTACACAACACGACGCGGGAGCTTTCTTTCCAACTCCGCCGTATTCACTGTGCTCAATGTCCTCGTGAACATCTTTCGGCCGATCCCGTTCATCATCTTTCTAGCGGCGGCTCAACCACTCGCGCGCGCCGTCGTAGGAACTGGCATCGGTAACGACGCAATTATCTTTACCCTTTCACTCGCGGCCGCATTCGGGATCAGCCGGATCGTTGAACAGAACCTTCTGACCGTGCAGCCCGGCGTGATCGAAGCCGCGCGCTCGGTAGGTGCAGGCCCTCTGCGCATCATCTTCACGTTGCTGATTCCCGAAGCGCTCGGGCCGCTCATTCTTGGCTACACGTTCATCTTTGTCGCGCTCGTCGACATGTCAGCGGTTGCCGGTTATATCGGCGGAGGCGGGCTCGGAAACTTCGCGATTCAATATGGCTACCGCCTGTTCAACCCCGTTGTGACCTGGGCCGCCGTCATCATCATCATTCTGCTTGTGCAACTTGTGCAGTGGGCGGGAAACACCGTGGCGAGAAAAGTCATGCGGCGATAGACGCTGGCCCTACCAGCGGGGATGCACAGCGGAACGGAAGTGGCGGTCGTAAATCTCGCGCACACCGGCCATGAAACCGTCGCTCAGTGCTGGCACGTCTCCGGCCGCAGCATTGGACTTCGCCTGAGCAATGTTGCGTGCTCCTGGAATCACCGCGCTCACGCCGGGCTGCTGGGCAACCCAGACCAAAGCGACCTGCGGGGTCGAGAAATCGGCAACGGCGGGTTCGGCTGCAAGCAGCGCAGCAAACTCTTGAGCGGCCGCAACACCGGTCTCAAAATCGACACCCGAGAAGGTCTCCCCCACATCAAAGGCTTCACCGTTTCGGTTATAGGTACGGTGATCGTTCTCGGCGAACGTAGTGTCGGCGCGGTACTTGCCGCTGAGCAGGCCCGAGGCGAGTGGCACACGAGCGATGATTCCGACGCCAGCATCGTGCGCCGCTGGAAGCACCGCATCCAGCGGTTTGAGGCGGAACGCGTTGAGGATGATCTGCACGCTGGCAACGTTGGGTCTGGCGATGGCGGCGAGCGCCTCATGCTCGGTCTCAACACTCACCCCGTAGGCGGCGATGGCACCGTCGGCCACGAGCGTGTCGAGGTCGTCGAAGACGGAATCCATGCTGAGCACAGCCGTTGGTGGGCAGTGCAGCTGCACGAGGTCGAGGGTGTCGGTGCCGAGATTACGGCGCGACCGGTCAGTCCATTCACGAAAGTTTGCGAGAGTGAAGTTTGCGGCATCCTGCTCTGCACGACGGCCCATCTTGGTCGCAACAGTGATGCCGAGCTCCTGGCGGTCGGCAAGGTAGCGACCGATGAGCGATTCGCTGCGTCCGTCACCGTACACGTCGGCGGTATCGAAGAAGGTAACTCCACCATCGACGGCAGTGTCGAGCACGCCACGGGCATCCGCTTCGCTGACGTCACCCCAGTCGGCGCCAAGCTGCCAAGTGCCGAGGCCGATTGCCGAAACAGAGCGGCCTGTGCGGCCGAGAGTGCGAATGTCCATGGGGCAACGTTACGCCGCCCCGTGCCGAAGTTTGTACGCACGACAACCCAAGCACGCCAGACAATCCGAGCAGCCGCGACAAACGCCGCCGACTCTAGGCGAAGGCCGGGATGGCGGTCTGCGCCTCGAGCGCTGGGGCAAAGTGGCGGCGAAGCACGCGCGCCCACCGATTGTTGGGGAGCTCGGGTCGAAGGGCTGCGAGCCCCGTTCCGAACTTGGAGATACGAGCGGGCCGGTGCCCCATCCGCCACAGAATTCGGTCGACTTCGCTGGCCTGACCTGCCGACTTGGTCTCCACAATCACGGTCCCGTCGAGATTCAACTCATCATCGTTGCGCTGCCAAGCAAGCGAACTATCGATCGTGCAGCGACTCCCGCTGGCCGGAACAAACAGTGTTGTGCGCGTGTAGCGGGTTGTCAGCACAGGCTCAAGTTGCGAGGTCTGAACATTGGCAACCGCTGCCTCTTCAAGCAACTCTGTGATGTACTCGCGGCCGGCCGGAGTGAGCGTGGTGCGCTCATCGAAGCTATACGGCAATCGTTGCTTTGCCGTCGTTCCGCGCGAACCCTTCGTCTTCACCTCGAGGTAGCATTCCCCCGAATCGAGATAGCTGCGAGTGCGCGCCTTGAAACGGCGGCGACGCGGATGCGCGGCCAACAGGTAGCTCGCGGCATCCGGGGTATCGAAGTAGACAGACTCATAGTCGAAGTGCTGTTGCCCATCGATTTCCAGCACCCGCGCCTGGCCGTCGAGCTCAGCGAGGATAGCCTCGAGGTCGGATGCCGGAACCAGGTACTTGCGGTCGACTCGCGTCAGCAGCGAAGCGCGCTCCGCCAATTCGTCGAGCGAAATCGTGCCGAGGTGGTCTGTCGATGGGGTGAAGGCACTGGTACTGACGCCGTCGGCTCTGAGAGCTGGTGGTGCGTTCATCGTTGTGCTCCTTCTAGGGTGCCGATCTCGTTGGTTGGTGCGGTGCGCTCGGTCGGGACGGTGCCGTCGACACCCGAGACAGGCGCCCGGCCGGTAAGTCGGTAGCGAACATCCACCACCGTGGTGTCGTTGACGAGGTCGAGTTTGATGATCGTGAGGGAGTGCACTCGTGCGCCGAGGAGGTCCTCGAGGCGAGTGTGGAGCGTGGTCTCGTCTGGAATCGCGGCATCCAGCGTGATCGACTGCTGGCGGTAGGCCCGGAACAGTCTGGGGTGATCGCCGAAGGCCATGACGAGAATGATGAGTGTCATGAGCGCTGGCGCGATAAGCGAGGAGATAACCGAGGTGGTTTCGCTTGCGAGCCCGGCAGCGCCAAGCCCGGCGATGAGTCCGAGTGCGAGCGATGCGAAATAGTACGCGACTTCGTGCTGCGCGATTTCAGATGAACGCAATCGGATGATCGAGAGCACCCCGAACAGGCCGAGGCCCAACCCAACCCCAACGGTGCTGTCGGCGAGCATGACGGTTACGGCCATAACTCCAACATTCACGATGAGGTACGCAACGAGAAGATCTCGGCGACGGTGACGCGCAAAGTAGAGCGCGAAAGTGAGCAGCCCGATAGCGACGAGGTCAAGGGCGATCATGGTGAGTTGAGTCAAGGTGTAGCTCCAAGGTTGGTGCGAAGAGTTGCTAATGACTATTGAGCCGAAGAACTCTATGTGCTTCCTATGAGCGACCTTTGAGCGCCGTAGGAGTATGTATTCAGATGAGAGAATACGTAGATGGAAGATTTTCTCGACTCTCTTGCCCGCACAACACCGGTCGAGATTTCGCCCACCCTGCTCATTGTGATCGTCGCTGCTGCCGCCGTGCTGAGCATCCCGCAGCCGATCTGGAAGTGGTTCGGACTCTTCACAACGCTCGTCCACGAGTTGGGGCACGCGATCGGCGCGATCCTGACCGGGCGCTTCGTGCACGGAATGAAGATCCGCATGAATCACTCGGGCGAAGCGGTCAGTAGCGGGCGCGGCAAGCTCGGTTCAGCAATCAGTGGCTCACTCGGTTACCCCGCTCCCGCCATCGTCGGAGCCATCCAGTTGTGGTGCGTCACCCAGGGCTACACGGCCATTGCGCTCTTCGTCGGAGGAGCGATCCTCGTGCTCACCCTGCTGGTAATCCGCAACCTGTTCGGATTCCTCGTTGTCGCGATTTCGGCGGCGGCGAGCGCAGCCCTCTGGCTATGGGCAACCCCGGAGCAACAGAGCTACGTTCTCTTGGCGATCGCAATCGCACTCCTCGTGGGTAGCGTGCGCGGCCTCGCTACCGTCGTCGGCGTACACACCCGCCGTCGTGAGCAGCTGAGCACTTCTGATGCTTACCTGCTGTTTAAGCGCACCGGAATCCCGTCGATCGTGTGGCTCCTGCTGTTCAGCGCCCTCATCGGCGCCAGCGTCGTATGGGCCGTGACGACGGTGCTCGAAACCTACTAGCGGGGCAGCTTCAATATTCCGCGCGCGATGCGCTCGGGCCGAAAGCCGTAGCCGTAGCCGACAATCCGAGCCAATATGGGGCGGATGCGCGGCAGCAGCACCGCAATGACGAACCGTTCCCGCGGCGTCGGTGGATTGTGGATGACGACGCGACTCGTCGCACTATCGATCAGCCGGTGCGCGACGCGTTGCATGCGCTGCATGAGCGCGGTGGGCAGTGCCCGGCGGCGCTGCACGGCGCTCGAGACCGCATCGATGGCGGCGGCATCCACTCCTTGCTGGCGGAGCACCGGCACAAGTTTGTTCGCAAGGGCGACCGCATCTTGGATGGCGTAGTTGATGCCGACGCCGAACGCGGGCGACATTGCGTGGGCGGCATCACCAATGCACATCGCTCCCGGCACCGACCATTCGTGGAGGCGATTGATCTGCACCGACAGCAGCTTCACGTCATCGAAGCTGCCAATCTCGTCCGTGACTTCGGCAAGGCGGGGTGCTGTGCTTGCAATCTTGTCGCGGAACGCTTGGATGCCTGCCTTCTGAAACTCAGGAAAAGTGCCTTTGCGAATGAGTAGCCCACACTGAAAGTAGCCGGGGCGCGGAATCGTCACGAGCGCGGAACCGTCCCTGAGATTTGCGAGCGTATCCCTCATTGTTTTCGTCGGTCGCGGCACCCGAAACCACAGCGCATCAATGGGCACACCGTAGTCTGAGGGCACGAGCCCAAGGGAGTCGCGCACGGCAGAATCACGGCCGTCGGCCGCCACCGTCAACGCCGCGTTTACTCGCAGCGGGCCGTCCGGTGTCGTCGCGTCAACCCCGACCGCTCGACCATTTTCCTGAATTACCGAATTAACATTCGCCTCCAGCACCAACCGGAATGTCGGCTGCTTGCGCGCCTCATCAACCAGAAGCGTTAGCAAATCCCACTGCGGCATGAGGGTGACGTAACGGTGCGGCGCCGGCAGGGAGGTGAAGTCGACGGCGTGCACTCGGATGCCATCAATGACTGCATCAAGCACTGACAGTTCAGTGTGGTCAATGGCTTTCACTTCGTCGCCCAAGCCCAACTGATCGAGCAGGTTCAGCGTCGACGGGTGAACGGTGTCGCCCCGAAAGTCACGCAAGAAGTCAGCGTGCTTCTCGAGCACGACGACGTCAACTCCTGCGCTGGCGAGGATGAGGCCAGCCACGGTTCCGGCGGGACCACCGCCCGCGATGCATACGGTTGCCGTGAGCTGCTCGGGCATATTCGCTCCCTACGTCAGAACCCACGCTACTCCTCAGTCGTGCGGGTGTAGCAGGCCGCGGTCGCCCTCTGGCGCTACACGGTGGAACGATGGTTAGCGAACGCTCGCGAACAACTCCGAGTAGGACGTGAGCTGAGCGAGTTGAGCGTTGAGCGTCTCAACTTCGCGCTCTTCGGCAAGGAATTTGTGGTCGACAACGCGGGTCCAGACGGCGCTGATGTCAACACTGGGGCTGACCTTGCGCATGCCCATGAAGCCAAGCACTGAGTCGAGGGCGGCAACGCCGCGAGTGCCTGCTGCGGATGCGCCATAGCTGACGAAGCCGACGGGCTTGTTGTCCCACTCTTGCTTGAGGAAGTCCATTGCGTTCTTAAGCGCTGGCGAGAAGCTGTGGTTGTATTCGGGGGGTGACGAAGATGAAGGCGTCTGCGGCATCCACTCGCTCGCTCCAGGCGATGGTGTGCGGCTTTGTGTACTGGCGAGCAGCGGGGTGACCTGGCTCGTCCATGAAGGGCAAATTGATCTCGGCGAGGTCAGCAAAGTCGATCTCGAAGTCGCCGTTCGCCTGCGCTACCTCGTCAACCCACTTGGCGATGGGGAGGCCTACACGGCCGGGACGAACACTTGCAACAACAATCATAAGTTTGGTCATGTGGGCTGCAACCATGGCCATCGGCAGTTATTCCGCGTTATGCATTCTTCTCAGCAACCGCGCGGCCCGCGGTGATCACACTCACCAACCGTTGGGCTAAGCGTTTGCGCACGAGGTGGTCGTTTGCTTCAACTCGGTGCATCGTGACATGTCGCATTTGTTCGATGATGCGCATGGTGCCCGGGGCAATGAACTGGTCGAGCGAACCATAGATCACGTCGATCGGCACCCGGACAGCGGCAATGTCGCTGATCGTGGTTTGAGTTTCGATGCAATTCTGCAGACTCAAAACGAACGCTCGCCAGTTGTGTTCCGAGAGATCCAGGATCTCGTCGAGCTGAAAAAGCCTGCGGAGCGTGTCTGCCGTCGCCATCGTGAACTCTTTGTTCGTGCGCAAGAACTCGTAGGCACGCATGTAGGCGCCAACGCGTGCTCGCACCAGCGGATCCCCAATCTGCTTCGCTGGCACATAGACCGGAGGACTTACCAGAACCAAACGACTCACTTTGCTCGGATGCCTCGCCGCGTACCGCGCTGCCAGCAAACTGCCGAGGGAGTGCCCCACAAGGATGAATGGCGCATCGAGCTTGAGCGAGTGAATTGTGGTCCTGATCGAATCAACGTGTTCTTCGATCGTGAATGTCGCATCCGCCGGGCTCGGGGATTCACCGAACCCCAAGAGGTCGAACGAAATGCAGCGATAGCGATCAGAGAGCTGCGGGATCACACGAGCGAAGGTCGCCGAGGATGAGGCGATCCCGTGAATAAAGATAATCACGGGGCCGTCACCCTCATCAGCAACGATATTCAGTACGGGCGCTCTCGATGGGCGAAGCCAATGTCGAAGCGTTCCCCAGAAACCCATAGCCCTACTATCCCACCTGCAGTGGGGCGGGTGCCGGGCGTGGGGAGCGGGTTAGCGCAAGTCTTCCTTGTACTCGTTCTTCGCCTTCGTCGCTTTGCGCTCAGCTTCTGCGCGCTCAAGGTCGGCTTGTGCTTTCGACACTTCCGCATCAGCTTTGGCTTGGTCAGCGGCGTCGCTCACCCGCTCTTTAGTGTCGTCGACGAATTCGCCAACCTTCTTGGCGGTTGCTTCGCCCGCATCTTTTGCGTTATCAATGAGACCCATGATTCCTCCACATAGTTGGTAATCCGTGTCGTTCAGTGCCCCTCAGGTGGACACGATTTCACGATACCTACGCAGTCGAATGTCCCTCGAGTTTTTCAGGGAACACCAAGATTGCTCCCAGAGAACATCAAGGTGACGGCGCGCGTGCCGCGGAGGTGACGCCCGAAAAGTTGAAAACGTTGGGTAGTTCTTCTGGCGTGCGAGTTCTACAGTGAAATCATGAGGCGCACACTATTCATCACCACAGCACTGGCACTTTCAGCGCTCACCCTTGCCGGATGTTCGGCCGGGGTTAGCGAAATGGCACCCGGCGAGCCGCAAGTGACGCTTGTCGAGGAGTCGGCGGACGGCCGATCCGGCACTGCGGACAGCCTGGTCGATGGCTCAAAGGCCTATGACACGGGGATCGCAGAAACGAGTCGTGAAGTAATCACTACCGGGTTCATGTCAGTGACCGTCACGAGCCCAGAGGAAGCGAGCGCAGATGCGATTCGCATCACAGAGTCGGTTGGTGGGCGCGTAGACGGCCGAAGCGAATACGCGCCGCGCGATGGCGACCGCGGCAGCTCTACGCTGACTCTGCGCATTCCGGCATCCGAACTCACGGTCACCCTCGACAAATTCAAGGAACTCGGCACGTTGCAAGAGGTGTCGATCAATTCGGTCGACGTGACGATGCAGTCGCGCGACCTAGAGGCGCGGATCACCGCCCTCGATGCGTCAGTAGACCGCCTCTTGGCATTGTTGACCAAGGCCGAGGACACCGAAACGCTCATTCAGTTGGAAACCGCAATTTCCAGCCGCCAGGGCGAACTTGAAAGTCTGAAGTCACAGAAGCGTTACTTTGACGACCAGGTCGCAATGTCGACGCTCACCCTGAACCTCGTCTCGATTGCGGATGCTCCAAGCGTTGAACCTGACGACTTCTTCGCCGGCATTATCACCGGCTGGAACAGTTTCGTGGCATTCTTCGCTGGACTGCTCGTCGCGATTGGCGTGCTCGTACCGTGGCTCGTCTTCGCCGCGATCATTGCGGGCATCATCATGCTGATCGTTCGCGCGAAGCGCCGTTCACGCCGGGCAGCGGATGTTTCTACTGATCTGGAGACGACGCCAACTACTAAAGCGACAAAGAGCCGCTAAGGGCTTGCCAGTAAATAATCCGGTGTTTCGTTTGTTGGGCTTTATCGTTGTGTTATGGCCATTGGCACAGAGGTTGAGGCGGCGCTGCGGGCAAAGTTTGATTCGTTGTTGCCGCATTTGGATGAG
>Ga0307486_1000689_pt1 | contig 29170 bp, 21 predicted proteins | sample CBIW02metaG_FD_203663 | JGI IMG/M metagenome (GOLD analysis project Ga0307486, IMG submission 203663) | Sea-ice brine microbial communities from Beaufort Sea near Barrow, Alaska, United States - CBIW 0.2 | ecosystem: Environmental > Aquatic > Marine > Coastal | place: USA: Alaska | collected... | reverse complement strand
AGGCCAGGCCGGTGCCGATTACGAAGACGCACACGTTGGTGTAGCCGCGAGCGGCTCCCAGCGCGAATTCGGCTGCGCCCGCTGCCCGCACGTCGTGCGAGAACGCTGCCGGCAGGTGCAGAGTATTGCTGGCCAACTGCCCCAAGGGTACGTTCGTCCAATTGAGGTTAACCGCACGGTGCACGATGCCGAGTGAATCGTCGATGTGTCCGGGCGCAATGAGGCCAACGGCGCGCGGCACGACCGCGGCGAAGTCGTGTCTCAATGCGGCGGCTAGGTATTCGACCTGGCTGAGCACGGCGTCGGCACTGCCATCCACCGAAACGATAGTGGTGACCCGACGTAACCCCATCAAGCGTCCCGCGTCATCGATGAGGGCGGCCTTGATATCGGTGCCACCGATGTCGAAGGCCAGCACTGGGGGACCCGGTGACAGAGGATGCGAAAGAGGCATAACGGAGTCCGAAACTGATTGATAGTGATTGAAAAGACGTATGAACAATCACCCTAGTCGTGCTGTCAGTGTCACCAAACATCATCGGGTTGTTGACAGAGGCGCAATAACGCGCTTACAGTAACAGTGATCGCATTTACATAAATGACTTACATAAATGCTCACTACGGCGTGAGAAAGGAATCGCAATGGCCCTCCCGGGACACCACGAGCGCGAGATGCTCGCGTTTCGCCAGCGCAATTCCGCTGCTTGCATCGGCGCTTTACGCGACCATGGGGTATTGACGGTAAGCAAACTGGCTCGTATCACCGGTCTCTCTAGGCCGACCGTTGAGTCGATCGTCGTTGAATTGGAGACCCACGGCCTGGTGTCCCACGAGGTGCAGGTGGGGCCGGCTGCCAAAGGTCGCCCGGCCCGTTTGGTCGTATTTAACGCGGCGGCGGGCTACGTCGCCGGCGTCGACCTCGGACTCCACCGAGTCACGGTTCTCGTGAGTGATCTCGCTGGCACTATTCTCGGCAGCGTCCTGCACGACATCACCACTGAGGTAACCGGCGCTGAACTGGTCGATCTCGGTGCTCGCGCACTACACAGGGCGCTGGAGAACCTCGACATTGACCGCGCCCGCCTCATCGCCGTGACGATAGGCATTTCGGGCATCGTGGATGCCTCTGGCCGCATTCTGCAGAGCAACGTTCTACCGGAGTGGAATGGTCAAAGCATTGGAGCGGCGCTCGTTGATCAGTTCGGTTGTCCGATCATCGTCGAAAATGACGTCAACCTGGCTGCCCTCGGTGAGTTGCACGCCGGCGCTGCAAAGAACGCGGATGATGTCGTGTTCGTTATGGTCGGCCACCGTATTAGCGCCGCAATCATTCTTAGCGGCGCCCTTCATCGCGGGCGCAATTTCGCCGCTGGCGAGGTCGGTGACCTGGAATCGACAGGCTGGGGCTACGAAGACGTTCACGAAACGAGCGTGCTCGGTGCCTTTTTGGGCCGGACCCCTGAGGACGTTTTTGCAGCCGCTGAGGCTGGAGATGACACCGCACGCGGGCTGGTAACCGAGTTTGCCCGCCGCATTATTCGCGGCATTGCCGTTGTCGGGCTCACCGTTGACCCCGATCTCATCGTGATCGGTGGGGGTCTCTCCTCGTCAGGACCAGTGTTGTTGGGGGCGTTGCAGCACGAGTTGGCCCAGCTGGTGCGCCGCAGTACGCAGCCACCGCTGGTATCGGGTCTTCTCGGTCGCAACGGTGTTGCCCTCGGCGGACTCGTGCGTTCCCTGGAAATAGTGTCAGAACGGCTCTACGGATCGAGCGATATTGCCGTTCCGCGCTTGCGCGTACCAAATATCGCGACGGACGAGTGTGAACTGGACGTGGCGCCGGAGAGCAATTTCGACGACAACCTGCCGCGTCACACCGCTTCGTTTGGCACCAGGCTAGCCGCCTACACGAACACCGACCTTATCGACCGTCCATCACACAACAGGGGAACCCTATGAGAAAAATCACCACACTGGCGCCGCTCGCGCTGGTCGCAGCACTGGCGCTGACCTCGTGTTCCGCGCCCGCAGCATCCGATGAAGCACTCACTGAAGAGTCCACAGCATCCATCAGCTACGCCATCTGGGATGAAAACCAGGTTCCGGCGCTGGAAGCCAATATTGCCGGCTTCAATGAGACATATCCGGGAATAGAGGTGAAGATTGACCTCACTCCATGGGCCCAGTACTGGACCAAGCTGCAGACGCAGGCGTCCGGTGACACTCTTCCCGATGTCTTCTGGATGAATGGGCCCAACTTCCAGCTCTACGCGGCCAACGACCAGCTCGAACCGATGACCAATCTCATCGATGACGGTGAGATCGACCCGGCCAACTATGTCGACGTGCTCAACGACCTCTACTCCTTCGATAACGTGCAGTACGGCATGCCGAAAGACTTCGACACCGTTGCCCTCTGGTACAACAAGGCGATTCTCGCCGAGGCTGGTGTCGGTATTCCTGACGACACGTGGACCTGGGAAGACTTTGGCACCGCCGCAAAAACTGTGAGCGACAACCTCGCCGACCAGGGAATCTATGGCGTTGCAACAGGACTGACCGGAGGCCAGGAGGGGTACTACAACACCATCCTGCAGGCCGGTGGGCATGTTCTCTCCGAAGACGGCACCCAGAGCGGCTACGACGACCCCAAAACTATTCGAGGCCTGCAATTTTGGGCCGACCTCATCGCCGATGGCTCCAGTCCGAGTCTGCAGCAGCTCTCGGATACCCCACATAATGCCTGGTTCACCAGCAGCAAGACCGCGTTCTTCTGGTCGGGTACCTGGAGCGTGTCCGAACTGGCCGCCGCCAGCAACACCCTCGACCTGAACGTGGCGCCGCTGCCGCGCGACGAAAAGCAGGCCACCGTCATTCACGGTGTTGCTAACGTCGTCTCGGCCAACAGCTCCAACAAGGCCGCAGCCCAGGCTTTTCAGGCCTATCTCGGAGGCGAAGAAGCGCAGACGCTGCAGGCCGAAATGGGCGCGGCCAACCCCGCCTTCATCGGCTCCGGTCAGGCCTTCCTCGACTCGGTCGAGCACTTCGACCTTCAGGTTTTCATCGACGAAGCCGACAATTACGCCTACCCGTTCCCCGTCTCTAAAGACACCGCTGCGTGGTCCACGATCGAAAACGAGCTGCTCCCGCAGGCCTTCTCCGGCGCGCGCTCAGTTGAGGACGTAGCCGACGAACTTGCCACGCGCATGAACGAAGCACTGGCCAAGGAATGACCCTTCGCATCGGGAACACGGTCGGCGAGAGCCGTGCTCCCGCCGATCTCCCGGTGCGACCGACCGCCCCGAAGCCCAAGCCGAAGCCCAAGCCTCAGGGATTTGATGGTTACTGGCCCTGGCTCTTCGTGCTCCCGACCCTGCTGGGGGTGCTCGGTTTCTATATCTGGCCAATTATTCAGACCGGTTATCTGAGCTTTACCGAAACCGGCCCCTTCGGCGGCGAAGAATTCATCGGGCTCGACAACTACCAAACCATGCTCTCCGACGAAAACGTGGGCCAGGCCCTGATCAACACGCTGGTCTACACCGCCATCGTGCTTGCCGGCATTCCGATTGCTCTGCTCATGGCCAACCTGGTGAACCAGCCGGGCCTTCGCTTTGCTTCGTTCTACCGGGTGCTGTTCTTCATGCCCTACATTGCAATGCCTACCGCGGTCGCCCTGGTCTGGCGCATGATCTACAACGGGGACTTTGGTATTCTTAATTGGATCCTGTCCCTTGTTGGCATCGACGGACCGTACTGGACTTCGACCCCGGGTTTTGCCATCGTTTCGGTTGGAATCGTCGGGATGTGGGCCTCCCTCGGTTTTGGCATCATCATTCTTGGCGCTGCCCTCAAAAATATTTCCCCTGACTACTACGAGGCCGCCCAGCTTGACGGCGCAACCAAGTGGAAGCAATTCACGGCCATCACGGTGCCGCTGGTTACGCCGAGTCTATTTTTCGTCACGATCATCTCGGTGATCAACGGGTTTCAGCTTTTCGACCTGCTCTACGCCATCATGGGTCAGTACAACCCGGCCCTCGTGCAAAGCCAGTCGCTGGTCTATATCTTCTACAACCAGGCCTTCATTCAAAACGACAAGGGCTACGCTGCGGCGATCGGCATGCTCATTCTGGTGGTCATCGGCATCGTCACCTTCTTCCAATTTCGGATGCAGAAAAAGTGGGTGAACTATGTCTAAAGAAACACTCGCACCGGCGCAGCAGGGCGCGAACAGTGTGCGCACGCACGTTGTTCTCCTCGTCATCGGCTTTGTGATGGTCTTTCCGTTTCTCTGGCAACTGATCATCTCCCTGTCGACCAACGACCAAGTAATGAGCGTGCCACCCACCTTTTGGCCGGGGGACCTACAGTGGGGCAACTTCGTGACGGTGTTCACCAAGCTGCCATTCTTCGATCAGTTCGGCGTCTCGGTGGGTATTACCGTCATTCGTGTGGTGGGCCAGGTCGTGCTCTGTTCCCTGGCCGGATATGCTTTTGCCCGCATGCGTTTTCGTGGCCGCGGCATCTTTCTCGGCGTAATCCTCTCTATTCTTATGGTGCCGCCGCAGGTGTACCTCATCCCGCAGTTTCAGATCATCCAGAACCTTGGCCTGCTCAACACCATCATCGGTATCGCCCTTCCGGGCATCTTCAGCGCCTTCGGCGTGTTCCTGATGCGCCAGATTTTTCTCGGACTGCCACTCGAACTCGAAGAAGCCGCCCGCCTCGACGGCGCTAACCCGTTTCAGATCTTCTACAAGATCATGCTGCCGCTGGCCGTGCCCGGCATCAGCGCCCTCGTTATCATCACCACTCTGTGGTCGTGGAACGATCTTCTCTGGCCGCTCGTGGTGACCACCTACGCCGAGAAAATGCCGCTCTCTGCCGGCCTGGCCACCCTCGCCGGTAGCATTACGACCGACTACCCGGTAATGATGGCCGCGAGCGTACTGGCCATGGCCCCCGTCCTCATCCTCTTTATTGCTCTGCAACGTCGGGTCGTCGAGGGCCTGGCCTTCAGCGGCTCGAAATAGGTACCGTTATTTATGTCTGGACTTTTCGTGAAACTTTCCATTGGCCTCATCGGCGCCGGCGGTATCACCCATGTACACATTCCGGCCTGGCTGGCTCTGGGCGCGCGGGTCACGGTCTACTCGCTCGATGGTGCCGAAGACATCGCGGCCCAGTACGGCATTGAGATCGCGCACTCACTCGAACAATTATTTGACACCTGTGACGTCGTTGATATCTGCACCCCGACCCCCACACACTTTCGCCTGGCCGAACGTGCCCTGAGAGCAGGCAAACACGTTATCTGCGAAAAGCCGATCGCGTTGACCGAAGCCGATGCCACGGCACTGTCCGAACTTGCCGCCTTCGTCGGAAAGCAACTGCACCCCGCTCACGTTGTGCGGTACTTTCCCGAATACGCTCTGGCCCACGAGCGCGTAGCGGCCGGGCACATTGGCGAACCGGCCATTTTGCGTTTTAGTCGCATCGGCGAGTACCCCACGTGGTCAAGTTGGTTCGCCGATAGTAAACAGTCCGGCGGCATTGTGCTTGACCAGATGATTCACGACCTCGATATTGCTCGCTGGATTGCCGGTGAAGTGACTGAGGTCTACGCCGTAAAGTCATCGGTGAGTGGATGCGAGACCGCCCAGGTCGTGCTCACTCACGAGCGCGGTGCCCTGAGTTACGTCACCGGTGTGTGGGGAGCGCCAGGCACTACATTTGCCACGACCTTTTCGGTCGCAGGATCCACCGGGGTGCTGACTCACGATTCCCGAACGGATACCTCGCTGCGCTTTGATCTCGGCGCCGCACCCACAGACACTCACGCCATGCGACCCGATACATCGCTCGGCGAAAGCCCCTACCTGAGTGAACTGCGAGAGTTTGCCGAGGCGATTGCGGGGGGAGCGGAACCGCGGGTCAGTCTGCTTGATGCTAAGTCTGCCGTGGGGCTGGCCGTCGCAGCGAACGCTTCGATTGCCTCTGGGCAGAGTGTGTCTGTCGCACGCCAGGCGGTATCGGCGTGAGCGCCGCGAATCTCAATCGTCCGCTCCGCGTGGCGATCATGTCGTTTGCGCACGTGCATGCCGCAGCCTATGCACGGCTGCTGCTGGCCATGCCGAACGTATCGCTTCGCGCCTCCGACCCCGACGGTGCCCTGGCGCCGGTAGGGGAGCGTCGCGGCCGCGATCTCGCCGACGATCTCGGGGTGACCTACACCGAGGGCTACGAAGCGCTCTTGGCCTGGCAACCCGATGCCGTTATCGTTGCCAGCGAGAATGCCCGGCATCGCCCGCTTGTTGTGGCTGCTGCCCAGTCCGGTGCCGCCGTGCTCTGTGAGAAGCCCCTTGCCACCACCCTCGAGGATGCCCTAGCCATGCAGGCGGCCTGCGATGCGGCCGGCGTTATCCTGATGACCGCCTACCCGGTGCGTTTCTCGCCCGCGTTCCTGCGGCTGCGCGATCTCGTTGCAGCAAACGGCCTCGGCGCTCTGCTCGCGGCGACGGGCACGAACAACGGACAGATTCCCGTGGGGGAGCGAGCTTGGTTCACCGACCCCGCCCTCTCCGGCGGCGGCGCCATGGTCGATCACATCGTGCACGTTGCTGACCTGCTCGACGCCTTGACCGGCCTGCTTCCCGAAAGAGTTCGAGCCGTTTCCAACCGCATCCTGCACGCTGAGAAACCCGAGGTGCGAGCGGAAACCGGGGGCCTGGTCACCATTAGTTATGCTGGCGGCTTCGTTGCCACGATCGACTGCTCGTGGAGCCAGCCAGACAACGCGCCCACCTGGGGCGGGCTCACGCTTCAGGTGGTCGGCACGCGGGGTATCGCTGACATTGATCCGTTCGCGCAACACGTGGCGGGCTCCGATGGTGGCGGAACCCTGTTTTTGCCGTACGGCCCGAATCTTGACGAGAGACTGCTGGCGGAATTCGTGCAGGCGGTGCGTGCTGGGCGAATCGCGCAGCCCGACGGGGCCGCCGGAATTCGCTCCCTCAAGGTAGTGCTGGCCGCGCAAGAGTCGGCGCGAACGGGGCAGGTTGTGTCGGTGAACTAAAACCGTGATGCCGGGTTTGCTGCGATAGCTGAGGTTAAGTCATAATCGGAGAATCTGCCCGATTGCCGGGCTCAACCTGAATAAGGTCCGAACCCCGACTCGGAGGCTGCGCATGTCCGTTCCGATCACACGCGAACACCCTCGCCGCACGCCTGATGCGGCTAGTGCGGCCGCTGGCAAGTCCGCGACGCGCATCTTTCGTGGTGACATTGAGGGCCTGCGGGCAGTCGCCGTTATCGTGGTGATCTTTGATCACCTGCTGGGCTGGCCCACGGGCGGGTTCGTTGGCGTTGACGTCTTCTTCGTTATCTCCGGTTTCTTGATAACGAGCCTGTTGCTCAAGGAGCACGCACGCACCGGTCGTATATCGCTGGTGGACTTCTACCGGCGTCGTATTCGACGGATTCTGCCGATTTCGCTTCTGGTGCTCGTGGTTACCGTAGCGTCTGGTTTCGTGCTGCTCCCCACGGCACGCGCCGTTAACACCCTGTGGGACGGCATCTATTCAGCACTGTTCGTGGCCAACTGGCGTTTTGCTTTTGTAGGCACCGATTATCTGCAGGCTACCAATGCGGTCTCACCGTTGCAGCACTATTGGTCCCTCGCGGTGGAAGAACAGTTCTATTTCGTCTGGCCGTTCCTACTGATCATTGTGTTCGTCCTTACCGGCCGTCGAACGCTCAGCGCTCGCGCCCTAATCGCTACGGTGGCCGCTATAACCGGCATCATCACCCTCGGGTTCTTCGTTTGGAGCCTGCTCGAAACCTCGAGCAGCCCCGCTATCGCCTACTTTTCTACCGGTGCCCGGGCCTGGGAACTCGGAGTTGGTGCCCTCTTGGCGGCAGCAGCCCCCGCGATTGCGAAACTACCCGACACGCTTCGCCCCGTGCTGGCCTGGTTGGGCCTGGTCCTGATCGTGGCTAGTCTCGTGCTCATAAATCGTGACTCCGCATTTCCGGCGCCCTGGGGCCTGGTACCCGTCGCCGGAGCGGCCCTTGTGATAGCGGCCGGTATCGGTCAGCCCCAGCAACGCTGGCTTTTTCCGTTGACTAACCCGGTGAGCCGCTATGTCGGAAAAATCTCTTACTCCCTCTACCTCTGGCACTTTCCGGTCGTCATTTTGCTTGCCACCGTTTTTACTTCCGATTCACCCTTCTACCTGCCGCTTGCCCTGGTGCTCATGACGGCACTCTCGGTGTTTTCCTTTCACTTTGTTGAAGATCCCATTCGTCACTCCCTCTGGCTCGAAAGCGAACAGACCCGTCAGCGAGAGCGCCTAATGCGACCCGTTCGCGCCGACCGCGGCGGTATCCGGCCGGCCCAGGCCTGGATCGGTGCTCTCGTCGTTGTCACCGTTGTTGTCGTTTCGGTATCGTTTGTGGCCCTGAACAATCGCACGTCACCCGGGGACTCGGCGAACACGTCACCAACCGGTGTGGAGGGCAATCCCGGCGTCTCCGCCACGGATGATCCGGCCGTCGGGGCTCCGGCGGCGGCCACCCTCCTATCTGCCCGGCAAGCCGCCATAAGCGCAGCCCTGGTCAGTACGACCTGGCCCGAAACGACGCCAGATTTCGACGCCCTCGGCGACGGATCAGGGGCTCCGGAGTGGGTGGATGACAACTGTCTCTCGGTCAGTGAGAAAAATGCCGCCGGCTGCCTGTACGGGAACCCTGCGGCGACTAAGACGGCCGTGCTGCTGGGAGATTCCATGGCGATCAGCTATATGCCGGCCATACGCGCCGCCCTCGAACCGCTCGGCTACAACGTGCAATCGCTCACCATGTTCTCCTGCCCGGCCGTGAATATATCGGTTGCTCCCAAGAACGCCTCTGATGCCTCCGCTGCGAAGTGCGATAACCATCATGCGTGGGTCTACGGCGAGGTTGCCCGGCTCTCGCCCGACCTGGTCATTATGTCGAGCCTCGCCGGCAGCATTGTGCGCCTCGCCAGCGGCAATGAAGGAGCGGCCGCGCTCGCCGAATGGCAGCAGGCCACGACCGATACGATCACGTCGTTGCAGGGGGTGGCTCAGCAGGTGGCGGTACTGTCGGCACCCCCGGCCAGCACCCCGTTCGCCGAGTGTAAGACGCTCACCAGCGCCCCCGCAGATTGCATTTACAATCCGTCGAGCTTGTACCAGAAGGTCGTGGAAAGCGAGCAAAAAGCCACCGAGCAGTTTGGCGACTTCGCCCAGTACGTAAACGTCGTGCCGTGGCTGTGCAGCAACGACAGCTGCCCGTCGTTCATTGACGACACCCCCCAGTTCTTCGACGGCCAGCACTTCGTACGGGAGGCGAGCGCGCAGCTGGGAGGGTTGCTGGCCGAAGCGCTGTTTGCGCCGGCCGCGTAGGGGGGCGAAGAGTGGCCTTCAGCGTTGGCGACGGCGGAAGTCGCGCGGCCATTCGCTCGCGCGAATGCGTTGAATCTCTCTAATCGCGCCCAGGGTTCCCCACTCGTTGCGTCCCAGCCGCGATAGGGGTTGCAGCCTGGCTATCAGCGGGTGCGTTCCGTCGAGCATCGTCGTGGACACCGCGATGTGCGTCACCTCGCCGAACACGAGCGTGCAGTTACCTAGCTCCAGCGTGGAATGTAAGCGGCATTCGATGGCCGCCGGGGACTCCGCAACACGCAGGGAGGCTACGGTCGTGCTCGGCTCCCGGGTGAGGCCGGCGCGGTCGAACTCGCTTTCCTCGGGCCCAAAGTCAGTTCCCGTAGCATTCACTTCGTCGAAGAGCGATTCAGGCGCAAAATTCACCACGAAATCACCGGTCGCGAGAATGTTGCGCACCGTGTCCTTGACCCCCACCGAGGTGAATTGAACGATAGCTGGCGACACGGAGGCGACGGTGAAAAACGAGTGCGGTGCCAGGTTGTCAACCCCCGCTGCAGACCGGCTCGATACCCACGCAATCGGTCGCGGCACCACGAGGGAGTTCAGCAGGCGGTAGATATTTGGGCCGTTGGGGTCTTGGGGGTCAAAGTCGGTGCGCACCCGCTCAGGGTAACAACTCTGCCCGGCCGATAGAGTTGGCTAATGTCTACTCTTCCCCGCCTGGTGGCTTTTGACCTTGACGATACCCTGGCGCCGTCCAAGTCTGCTCTGGATGCCACCATGATCGACCTGCTCGTTGCGTTGTTGGGGGTTGCCGAAGTGTGCGTCATTTCGGGGGGGCAGTTTGGGCAGTTCCAAGCGCAGATCATTGACAGACTGCCCGAAATCACTCCGGAAAAATTAGCCCGGCTGCACCTCATGCCTACCTGTGGCACCCAGTATTACCGCAGTGATGCACAGGGATGGACTCAGGTCTACGCCGAGAACCTCAGCGCTGACCAGAAAACCCGGGCTCTCGCGGCCGTTGAGGAGTCAGCTCGAAGCCTCGGCTACTGGGAGAGTGACACGTGGGGACCGATCCTAGAAGACCGCGGTTCCCAAATCACTTTCTCCGCGCTCGGCCAGGCCGCTCCGGTTGCGTCCAAGATTGCCTGGGATCCCACCGGTGAGAAAAAGAATGCCTTGCGTCAGGCGGTAGAGGGGCGACTTCCCGACCTTGAAGTGCGCTCCGGTGGATCGACATCCGTTGATATCACCCGGCAGGGAATCGATAAGGCCTACGGAATGACGCGGTTGGCCGAAATTACCGGGGTGGACCTGGATGAGATGCTCTTCGTCGGCGATCGCCTCGACAAGGACGGCAACGATTACCCGGTCAAGACCCTTGGTGTGGAGTGCATTGCCGTTGAAGGCTGGCCCGACACCGCTGCGCTCCTCGAAGATCTGATTCCACGCTACGCACCGGTGTAATCGCTGTAGGCCAGCGCCTGACGGCAGTGAACACGGCACGCACCATCCCGGGTGGGCAGTAGCGCATATACCCCCAGTTCGAGGCTGATTGCGCTCTACCCCGTTTCGCGTAGGCGCGGACGGGCCTACGGTGTGCTCACCGCTCCCGAAAGCGGTATCAGGAGGCATTACCGTGCTCACTGCACTCCGCGACCACAGTGTGTCGCGCCGCAAAAAGTTTTGGCGCGTCGCGCTGGTTGGTACTCTCACCCTTGTTCTGCTCGGCGCCGGGGTAGGCGGTGCGGTGGCCTACCGGTTTAGTCACACCTTCGACGATCAGGTCACCAAGATCAGCACCGTCTTCCCCCCGGCCGCGACCCGTCCCGTTGCCAGCCCCGCGACTAGCGCCAGTGAGAGTGCCGTGGCACAGAATATTCTTGTTCTGGGTTCTGACAGCCGCGGAGCTCACAACACATCGATTCAGGACCTCACCGGGCAGCGCTCCGACGTGATCATGGTCGTGCACATTCCCGCCAACCACGAGGGCGTGTGGGTGATGTCCATCATGCGCGACAGCTGGCTCGAGATTCCCGGCCACGGCCCGGCCAAAATCAACGCCGCGCTATCGTGGGGCGGGGTGCCGCTAGCAGTCCAGACCGTCGAAAACCTGATTCGCACTCGAATTGACCATGTTGCCGTGGTGGATTTTGCGGGCTTTCAAGCCATAACGGATGCCGTCGGCGGAGTGGAAATAGATAATCCGGTCCAGTTCTCCTCTTCCAAACTGCCGGGGCACACCTTCACCGTCGGCAAGCAGGTCGTGAACGGGGCCGAGGCTCTCGCCTATTCGCGGGAGCGCTATGCATTCGCCGACGGAGACTTCACCCGGGTGAAGAACCAACAGCGCTTCTTCAAAGCCATGCTGAGCACCGTCATGAGCTTTCGCACGGCGACCAACCCCGCCACTGTGACTCGGCTCATTGATACGGTCACGCCGTGGATTGCTGTGGACGACGGCCTTGACTTTGCCTATCTCGCGACACTGCAACTGCAATTGCGTAACCTGCATGGAAGCGACGTCACGTTCTTCACGCTGCCCACGAACGGCACCGCAACAAGTCCCGACGGGCAGTCCATCGTGACCATCGACACCAGCCGGCTGGCCGCACTGCAACAAGCATTTCAAACGGATACCCTCGCGCAGTTCCATCGGTAGAACGTCTGCGAGATATCAAGGTGAGTTTTTCTCGTGTACATTTTGTGTGTGGGAGAGCAGCCGGCGGAGAACCGCGAGTGGATTAGTTTCGCCAAGGGTGCAGCGATCATTCTTGTTGTTTTGTATCACGCGTCGTTGTTCTTGAACGATCTTGGGTTGGCCGGCAGCACGCCGCGATTGCGTCTGGTGCTCAGTTTCTTTCCTATGCCGGTGTTCTTCTTCATTGCCGGGCTTACGGCGCGTCGAATGCTCACCTGGAACCTCAAGGACCTGTGGCGGCGACGACTACTTACCCTGGTCTATCTGTATCTGCTGTGGTCGGTCATTCGGGTCGTGTTCTACCTGGTCGTTCCGCACCTGCGTGGTACCGAGCGGTCCCCAACCGACCTGGTCAATATAGCGCTACTGCCGGTCTGGCCCACCAGCAGCTACTGGTTTATCTGGGCACTGGCAATTTTCACCCTGCTGGCCTGGCTCCTACGTAAATTGCCGGTTAGAGTGCAACTGGTCCTCGCTGGCGTTGTGGCAATCCTGTCAACCACCCCTGGCCTGCTTGATCTCGACAACGTTGGCTGGGATCGCGTCGTTGCCAACTTCGTCTTCTTTCTCGCGGCCGTGTACTTTCCGCACACCTTCTATCGCTTGGCGGCCCGGGTGCGCCTCTGGCACGCCTTCGCGCTCGTAGCGCTCTACGCAGGGGTCGCTGTTCTACTGGTACCACTCCATTTTTCTCGCGTTCCGGGGCTCATCCTGCTTGAAAGTGCAATCGCTATTGCCATGGGGGTTGCCCTGGCAACCCTGCTGGTGCGGGTGAAGTGGTTAAACTTCATGAACGTTCTGGGCCAATACAGCTTTCAGATCTATCTCCTCCACCTGTTTCTCGTGGCGGGCGCCCTCGCCCTGGTCGCGCCTTTCGCAAATTCGCCCGCGCTGGAACACGCCGGCAACGCTTTGCCCTTTGCGCTCGCCGCCGTTGTGCTCGTCCTGTCGCTCTACCTCGCCAAGTTCTTGCGCCGGTTCTCGTTTCTTTGGGTCAGCCCGCTCCGGCGGCGCCAGACCAAATCGGTGTCGCGTCCGGCCCATTTGAATGGAGATCTGTTATGACGAAGACCTCGCTGCGCTCAGTTGTGCTGCTTGTGGCGTTTATCGGTGTACTCATGAGCGGATGCGCTGCCACGACCCCGGGGCGGGCGGCCAATGCGCGTGGAGCCACGGTCGTTCTTCAAAAAGACCTGCAATACGGAACCGCGCGTGGCCAGGACCTGTTCCTGAATGCCTGCCTGCCCACAGAGAAGAAGACACCTACCGCGGCAATGATCCTCATTCACGGTGGTGGGTTTGACAGCGGTACCAAGGACTTCGGTGGCATGGACGCCCTCTGCAACGAGTTGGCTGAGGGGGGCATTGCGGCGTTCGCCGTGGACTATCGTTTGGCACCGAAGTATGTTTATCCAGCGCAGGTGAACGATGTGACAGACGCCCTGGAATGGTTGCGCCAGCCCGCCCAAGTCGCCGAGTTCGGCCTCGATCCCGAACGTATTGGTCTATTTGGAAGTTCAGCCGGCGCCATCATCGCCTCGTCCATGGGAACCAACGGTAGCGGTAGCCTGAAAGTGGGGGACCGGGTCGCGGCTGTGGTCGCGATGTCGCCAGCGGTCGATCTGACTCCCACCGGGCTCCTTCTCGGCGACCCGTCGCCCCTGGCTATCGCGTCCATTTCGCAGTACCTCGGCTGCTCCGATGTGTTCAGCTGCCCAAATGCGAGGGACGCGTCGCCGCTGTACTCGGTCGACAAGACAGACCCACCATTTTATATCGCCATCTCAACAGATGAACTTGTTCCCGTTGAGCAGGGCCAGGCCATGGCCCTCGCGTTGAAGGCGGTCGGCGTGCCGGTCACCCTCGATATAAAACCCGGAAAACGACACGCCCTGCAGCTTCTGGACGAGGCCACGCGCCTGAGTATTCGTCAGTTTCTTATCGACAACCTAGTGAAGTCTTCATAGCCCATCGATTAATGCCTCCCCGTGTGCGGTTCAAAAGTGAGGATTTTTATGCCAACATAGTGACTTGCCGACGTGCGCTCGAAGCACGACGAAATATACACGTGGGAAGAAGTGCGCATGGAACTGAAACGACTGGTTCGAATCCTTCGAAAGAGATGGATTCTCATTGTGGCCTTTACCCTGCTCGGCGTGGTCGGTGGAGCCGCCGCAGCGCTTCTGACTCCGGTGCAATATCAATCTTCCACGCGAGTGTTTGTGGCCGCGCAGATTCAGAATGGTTCCACCCCGGGCGACCTCGTACAGGGTAACAATTTCGTCGTTCAGAAGCTGCCATACTACGTCGACGTCGCCACGAGTCCGCGCGTTCTTGAGCCAGTGATCGCAAGCCTCGGATTGAAAGACAGTGCTGTCGATCTGGCACAGCGTGTGAAGGCGTCCACGGCCCCCGGATCTGCAGTGATTGAGATCAGCGCCCTGGCCTCTAGCGCGGATGCCGCCCAGAAGCTTGCGCAGGCTGTTTCAGAGAGCTTCACCGACGTTGTTATCAACCAGCTCGAAACTCCCGCCGACGGTGGCGCAAGCCCCGTCACGGTTGGCGTACTTGATCCCGCCGTTGATCCCGATAACCCCGCACTGCCCCAGCTCTACGTCAACTTGGCCGTCGGTCTGATGTCCGGGCTCCTGATTGGCCTGGTGACCGCGTTCGTGATCGGGCTTCTTGACCGTCGACTGTACAACCGTGACGACATCGAACGGCTGAGCGAAATTCCGGTTCTCGGCGGCATACCGCGAGAAGCCGGAGCGAACCCGATTATCGTGCCCGATGGCGTCATCACGGCCCGCGCCGAAGCCTTTCGGGTGCTCCGCACCAACCTAGAGTTCGCTGACGCCGATGCTGGTCGTCGAAGCCTCGTAGTCACCTCGTCCGTGTCGGGCGAGGGTAAGACCACGACTCTGGTCAACCTCGCTATAGTTCTGGCCGAGAGCGGTGCCACTGTCGCCCTCATCGACGCCGATCTGCGAACACCGCGGCTCGCCGACTATCTCGGTCTCAATGCCGATCGCGGTTTGACCGACGTGCTCGCTGGCGACGTTCAGCTCAAGGATTCCTTGCAGTCGTGGGGAAAAGAGCACCCGCTGACCGTGCTGTCGTCCGGTAAGGTTCCCGTGAATCCGAGTGAACTCTTGGGATCGACGGCCATGGGCGCCGTACTCGACGTTCTCAGCACCAGTTATGACTACGTTCTCATTGACTCACCGTCAGTTCTCGCAGTGACCGACGCCGCTGTGCTCAGCCGATGGACCGGCGGCACCATTCTGGTGGCTGGCGCGAACCTGGTACGCGAACCTGAATTGCTCGCGGCGCTTGATGCTCTTCGATCCGTTGGCACCACGCCTCTGGGCGTTGTGATGACTATGATGCCCACGCGGGGACCCGACGCGCTCGTGCGCGACAGTGGCTTCGCCGCTACGGCCCGCCCCGCGCTTCGCCCTACTCGAGCGTTGACGACAAGCGGCGCACGCGGGGCAGGCTCGGTAAAACGTTCAGCTATCGCTGCGGATATCCCCTCGGATAACGACCACCCGGCCTCTTCCGTCCCCCACCCGGACAGCCCGACACAACAGCGTGTCACTTGGTAATTCTCGTTTCATCCGCGTATCGAACTTTCGCCGATGCACGTTCGAAACTGCTTTACAGGCTTTATTGAAAGGAGCCTCAGTGCCCGTACACACATCTCATCCGACCGGACTATCGCCCTCCCCGCAACGCAAGCTGCTGCTGGTGGCCTCTACGGGCGGGCACCTGGCTCAACTTGTTCGTCTGGCCCCGGGGCTGGGCGCCTCGCCGAGTTCTCTCTGGGTGACTTTTGACTCGATGCAGAGCCGCTCTCTGCTGGCGGGGCAACGGCGCATTCACGTGCCGTATGTTCGCCCCCGGGATTATCGTGGCATGATGCGTGCGGCCGGCATCGTTCGCCGAATCCTCAAACACGAATCCTTTGAGGGAGCCGTCAGCACGGGGGCGGGCCTCGCTGTGGCCGCGCTACCGCAGGCGGCAATCCATGGCGTGCCGAGCCTCTACATTGAGAGCGTTTCCCGCGTCGAGGGTCCCTCACTGAGCGGGCGGGTACTAGCTGCCAGCCACCTCGTGAGTGTGCGCACCCAGCATCCGGCCTGGGCCACCAAGCGCTGGCGAACCCATCCCAGTGTGCTCTCTACCTACCATGCGCTGACGCGGCAGGTACCGGATCGCCCCAGCCTCTTTGTCACCTTGGGAACCATCCAAGGCTATCGCTTCGATTCGCTCGTTGACGCGGTGCTCGCGAGCGGCCTGGCCGATGAGCGCACAGTGTGGCAGCTCGGGTTCACGACCAAACGTACCGATTTGCCCGGTCACGTGCACCAGATGATGGCGACCGCGCAGTTCATCGACGCCGCCCTGAACGCGGATGTCGTGATCACCCATGCCGGCGTTGGCACGTTTATGGGTCTATTGGAACTGGGCATCTTCCCGGTGATCGTGACCCGTCGCAAGCACCGCGGCGAACACGTCGATGATCACCAGATGCAGATTGCCGAACTCGCGCAAAATCTCGGTGTGGCGCGGGCCGTTGATGCGCCGGACCTGACCGGCGACGTCATCCGCTTTGCGGCCGGGCGCACTATCGACACCGGGGTGCGCGTTCCGATGTCCCACGACCGATGAAAAAACGAGCAGCCCAGCAGCACCTACCACGTCAAATTTTCGTTCCCGCCCGCGGCCAATATGACAACATCGGAGATATTTTGCTCCGCCGCCAGCTACTGGACTGGCTCCGCTCTAGTGGACCGCTGCAGGTGTACGTCGGCAACGCGCCAGACGGCTACGCCGAAGGACTGGGGTTGAGGGCCGAGGACGTTCAATATCGCTCATTTTGGCGCTGGTACGCCACCGCACTTCGTAGCGCGGCTCGCGGCCGGGCTTCGTACGTTTTCAAACCGGGGGAGATTCAACTCACCCTGCTCGGCATGAAAGAGCACCTAGCCATGCTGCCGGTGCTCGCCCTCGTACGGGCTCGAAACGGTCGGGTCGCCCGCGTTGGCGTGGGGAGTCGCAATTTCGCGCCGCTGCCCCGGGCACTGTTGGCACCGTCGATCGCCCTGTCGAACCTATCGCTATGGCGGGATGCAGCCACAGCGGGGTATCTGCGGCGTGGCGGCATCATGCCTGACCTGGCTTTCGCGCCGCTCGGCAGCCGTCGTGAACACGGTGCAGCGACAGCGGACAACGGGAAGGACGACGTCGGTGCGCCCCGCGATATTCTCGTGGTCTCCATGCGTTCTGACCTCGAATACCCCGGTAGCCACTGGTTGGCTGGCGTGCGCGCCGTTGCGGCCGCCAACGGTCTCGAAATCTGGTGCGTCACCCAGGTGCTCCGTGATGATGACAAGTGTGCGCGGCTGGCGGTTGACCTGCAGGGGCAGGTGCTCGGCTGGAATGGCAGCGCCCACGACGAGCAGGAGCAACGTTTACGGGCCGTCTACCGGCGAGCCGCTCTGGCCGTGAGCGATCGTTTACACGTGTTGGTCGGTGCCCTCACCGAAGGGGCGGTTCCGGCAGCGCTCCTGATGGATGCACACTCAGACAAAATCGCCAGGCACTTCGCTGCGGCGGGACTCTACGACGTGAGCATTGCTTGCCCCGGCCTGAGCGCGGACGAGATTACCGAGCGCCTGCAGAACCTGCTGGGGCGTCGCGCGGCCATCCTGGCCGGTTTGGCTTCAGCCCAAGACGAACTGCTCACCGTGCGCCGAAGACTCGATCAGGTGTTGACGTCGGGACGCGGGCAGTGAGCGTCGTCGACGCGGGCGAGTCCGAGTCATTTCCGCCCCCGCCGGTTGATCAGGAGCACAGGCAAACCGAACCGATTGATATCGCGCCCATATTTTCTCCCACGGCAATTGTCCAGACGCCCACAGCGGTATCCGAGACGACTCCGGGCTCCGCTACGCCATTTAATTCACCGTCAGCGGCTCCACCGTTATCTGCTCCGCGCCCGCGGTCGCTGGCGGTTCACATCGGTCGAAGCGGCGAGGTGGCCGGCGGTATGAGCCAGGTCATTAACGGCTACCTCGGCCACTCTTTTGCTAACTTCGACCTGCGGCTGGTGTGCTCACGCGACGGCAGCAGTGGGGCGCGAGCCGCGCTGCTGGCGTTATCGGCGTTCTGGAAGGTGCTTCGGCTGGGCAACCCCGACAACACGGTTGTTATCGCGCACCTGTCTCAGGGGGGGTCCTTCGTGCGAGAAGGCGCCCTGCTGGCGCTTGCTCAGGCGCGGGGGTTCGCCACGGTGGCGCAATTGCACGGCAGTTCATTTTCGGATTTTGCTCGCAAGCAGCCCGGCTTGGTCGGCCGCATCCTGCGTGCAGCCGACGTGGTGCTCACGCTGTCGACTGAATCCCGGGAGGCCGCGAAAGAGTTTGTGCCGGGGGAGCGGGTGGTTCTTGTGCCCAACGCCGTGGCCGAGGGTGCGCAGCGGGCTCTCGAGCCGCTCGTGGTGTTCGGTGGTTCCGTAAGTAAGCGAAAAGGCGTTGACGTGCTCGTGGAAGCCTGGCGGCGGCTTGCTCCGGAGCATCCGCTCTGGAAACTGGTCATTGCCGGCCCGATCGCGGATCAGCCCGCAGTGCCATTGACCCGGGCGGAGTTCGTTGGGGCCCTCAGCCACGAGGCACTTATGAAATTGCTGGAGCGCTCGATGATCGCCGTGCTGCCCTCGCGCGATGAGGCTATGCCCATGTTTATTCTGGAAGCGATGGCCCGCAACAACTGCGTCGTGGCGACCCGGGTTGGCGGCGTGCCAGCCGTGCTTGCCAACGATGTCGGCGTGGTCGTAGAGCCCGGCGATATCGATTCGCTCGAATCGGCACTACGCCACGCGATGACGGATGCGCCGTGGCGCACCCACAAGGCAGACCTAGCCAGAAGCGCCTTTCACGCCAACTATTCTGCCGAAGCCGTCTTTCCGCTGGTCGAGCGCAGCTGGACGGCTGCACTCGACCGTAGGTCAGACCGAGCGGCTAGGAGATACAGGCCGCAGTAGCAAACCCTGAATCGGCCAGAGTTACGGTATTCGAGCAGTAGATTTTGGTACCGCTGGCGCCCGCGCTGCCGAGCTCGTGAACGAAAAAGCCGTAGCCCTGCGCGTTGACCGTGGCAGTGTTCCCAAAGAAGGTGTTGCGTAGGCCCCAGCCGTTGACGCTCCCGTTGACCGCGAAGCCGTGCAGGGTGCTGTTGGTGCCGTGGTTGTTGTAAATGCTCCAGTCGTTGCCCTTAATCTTGATCCATGCATCCGCACGTTTCATGGCGTTCGCTCCGTCGATGACGTTGTCACGGATGGTGCCGTTCGACGTACCCTCCTTCACTTCGATGGGCTGAGCACCCGTCAAACTGATGTTGTTTCCCATGAGGAGCGTACGGTCGGTTGTGTCCGGCAGACAGCTGGTCTGGGCGCACCAATTGTTCTCTGAAGTGCCAATGTAGATACCCTCGCCGTAGAAGGGGTTGCGCTTGCCGGTGTTCGAAATGGTGTTGCCCACCACGGTGGTGTCGGTGCTGAAAGCGCGCACATGGATACCCTCATAACCAATGTTGTTGACGAGGGTGTCGGCAATGGTGACATGGTCGCTACCAACAACGCTAATGCCCTTGAGCCCGTTGGTGACGGTCATTCCGGCTACTACGAGGTAGGACGCATTTTTGATTTGGATCCCGTGATCGTTCTGAATGCCCCCGATGTCGATGATGGCGTCGCGAGGCCCGCAGACCCAGATCGGGTTGGCAGCGGTTCCGTTTGCGCCCATTTTGACCTGGCCGGCGTATGTGCCCGGTGCCATGGTGATGACCGTGCCGGGCGCAGCGGACTGGAGCGCTGTCATGAGTTCCGCGCTTGTGGTCACGGTAACCGTCGCAGCAGGGCAACTGTCGTAGCGGTGTGCGCTGATGGGCGCCGGGGTGGGAGCCGTGCTCGGCACGGCCGACACGATGAAGGCGTCGATGATGCTGTTGGTTCCGGTGGAGCGGTCATCCTTTTGACCGGTGCGACTCACCGTGAGGGTGTGGGAGCCATCCGTGAGCGTCGTCGTGCTAAAGGCCAGTTGTCGGTACGCGGTCGTCGGTGAATAGGCGTTCACGGTGGCGACCACGGTTCCATCGATGGACACCTCACTGAGGCCTGAACTGCTGGTTAGGCGAGTGATGTACCCAACGCTCGTGCCTTGGAACGTGAACGAGGCGCTGCTGGATGTTGTGCTGAACTGCACTCCGCCCCCCGAGTCATTCGCGGAGCCGGACCGACGCCAATTACCGACGTAGGTGACGGCCGCTGAGTCGGAGTCGAACACGGTCGAGCCTTCCGGAATCTCTACGGGAGGCGTCGTGGAGTTCGGAGTCGGTGTTGCTGTGGGAGTCGGCGGCACGACCGTTCCCGGGGGGCTGAGAGTAACAAATGCGTCGATGATGCTGTTGGTTCCGGTAGAGCGCTCATCCTTCTGACCGGTGCGTTTCACCGTGATGGTATGCGTTCCGTTGGACAGGCTTGTGGTATTGAATAAACTCTGCTGATAGTGGGTCTTCGCCGAGTAGGCATCGACCGTATCGACGAGGAGCCCATCAATCAAAATATCGCTCAGACCGGAACTGCTGGTTAGACGGCTGATGTAGGCGACAGTAGAGCCTGTGAAAGTGAGCGAAACGCTTGCGGTACTGGAGGCATAGCTAATTGATGCCTCATGGTCGGAGGGGCTGCCCGTCGTGCGCCAATTGCCCGAGTAGATTACCCGCGGTGAACTGTTATCGACCGCCGATAATCCGGCGGGTAGCTCCGTGGCAGAGGCCGATGCCAGAGTGAGCGGGAGTACCGCGGTGAGGGGAATCAGAGTGGCGATGGCAACTGCCGCTATCGCCGCTGGGTGAAAAATGCGTGGAAACAACATGGAGGACCTTCCGAAGGGTGCGGGACAGGGACATGCGTCCGTGAACTCATCGGGCCTGACGCTCACAGTCGCTGTGCTGATCGAGCGGTTGTGCTGACTCGATCACTGCGTCCATTAGCGTCTGCGCGGCTGCTTATTAACCGTGTGTAAATGGGTTTGTGGGCATAAATAAATGCCAAGGCTTCATTGGGGAAGTCATCGAGTCGGTGCGGCGCCCCCCGTCATATCGTCTACGTACTAATTCACAAAATGAGTAGAACTCGAATAAGGGGCTCTGATCAGTGCTATTACCCATTGTGGGGAAAAATACATCGATGCGCGCGACGCCCCTATCGCTGCTCGCACATGAGAACGTGGAACCATTCCAGCAAGCTGTGAAAGTGCCGAGAGAAAATTTTCAACTATTGATTCTCGTGAGCCTGAGTATGTGCGACGGGCAGCGCCCGCAAAAACCCCAGCGCCGGGAATCTGACGCTGGGTTTGTTTATGGGGCGTTGCTACGGTGTACAAGAAATGTTTGACAATCCGTCACCTGCCCGCGTAACCGAATTCGAACAGGAAACGTCGGTGTCGCTTGTCCCGGTGCCGTCTTTTTCATAGATGAAAAATGCGTAGCCACTCGCATTGACCGCGCCCGTATTCTTGGTGAGGGTGTTGCGCAGGCCCCAGCCGTCGACGCTGCCATTGACGGCGAAGCCGTGCAGCGGGCTGTTTGTTCCCCTGTTGTCACTGATCGTCCAGTCGTTCCCTTTGACCTTAATCCATTCGTCGGCGGCGCTCATGGCGTTGGTGCCGTCGATGACGTTGCCGCGAATAGTACCGTCGGCGGTGCCCTCTTTCACTTCGATGGGTTGGGCGCCCGTCAGACTGATCTGGTTATTGAGGATGAGGGTGCGATCAGTGTGGTCTGCCGAGCAGTTGGTCTGGGAGCACCAGTTGTTCTCAGACGTTCCTATGTAGATACCCTCGCCAAACGACGCGTCCAGGGCCCCCGTGTCTGAAATGACGTTTCCTACGACTGTGCTGTCGGTCGTAAAGGCGCGCAGGTGAATGCCCTCGTAGCCAATGTGGTTAATCCGGGTGTCGGCGATGGTGACATTGGTGCTGCTGATCACGCTGATCCCCTTCAGGCTGTTGGTCACGGTCATTCCCGCTATGACCAGGTTTGATGAGTCCTTGATTTGGATGCCGTGGTTGTCCCGGATTCCGCCGACGTCAATAACGGCGTTCCGAGGTCCACACACCCAAATGGGTCTAGCGACCGCTCCCGCGGCGTGCACGTTTATTTGACCGACATAGTTGCCGGGAGCCATTCTGATGACGGTTCCAGGACCTGCGTGCCCCAGCGCGTTTCGGAGCTCATCGCTCGTTCGAACTGTGGTCGTGGCGGCGGGGCAGTCCGCATAGCGATACACAGTGGGTGTGGGTTCGGGAGCAGGCGGACGCGACGGCGTTGGTGCAGCGCTGCTCTTGCCCTTCACGATGAAGGCGTCCACGACGCTGTTAGTACCCCTGGAGCGTGAATCTTTCTTTCCGGTGCGACTGATTTTAATGGTGTGAGAGCCGCTGGAGAGACGTGTTGTACTAAAGACGTTTTGGTCGTGCTTGGTGGTTGCGGAGTAGCCGTTGACGGTTGCGACCACTTTTCCGTCAATCGTCACGGTGCTCTTACCCGACGTTGGCGTGGTCCGAGTGATGAAAGCTACACGGTTGCCCTTGAAGGTCATGGAAGCGCTGCCCGCGCTGGACTGGAACCGAACCGACCCCCCGCGGTCGGCGGCGCTTCGCGTTGTACGCCACGCGCCGGCGTAGCTAATTTTCGATGATGAACTGTCGACGACGGTGCGGCCTGTGGCGGCCACAGCTGAAGGTCCGCCCGGAGAGGGAAAGACAACAGGAGCCAGAACGGCCGCGGTGACGGCCCCAAGGGCAATTACAGAGATCGCGACCCGACGCAGGGGCGACGTGGGCCGGGGTGTCGACCGGCGGCGCGAAGCAGGGCTAAAAAACGGCACAGGAGAAAGCGGCATGCGAGGTAGGGGCACGATGGAGTCCTCCGGAAAATCGGGTTCGCGAGTAGACAACGGACGCGGTGCATATTCAGCGTTCGAAGACCGAGAGCGCGAAGGCTGATCGGATTGAACTGTCTTTCGAGCCTACCGACGAGAAAGTTGAATCCGTCTCATATTCCTGTGAAAGCGCCCAGAAAAGAAAGTGAAGCTACGACGGATGCGTGGACTCCTGCAACTGCGAGAGAAGGTCTCAGGCGACACCCTGTTCGGCAGCAAGACGGAGGACCCGTCGGTACAGCGGCATACTCACCTTGGCCGATCCGGCGAGGGCCAGGCGCCTCCAATCCCGGCGTCGAGCGGCGAGTAGTACCAGACGCCAGGTCATTCGAGAGCGCAGCTCCGCCACGATGGCGACGCGTTCCTCTGCGTCATAGGGGCCATTCAGGGCATCTTTCAAACCGGACAGAAGCACAAAGCGCAGCCGAAAATAACCGTAGGAGTTCGAACTTATGATCCGGGTGTCAAGGGTGATCGCAGCCGTCGTCACGGCCTGTTCTACCAGCAGTAGTGACTCGGCGCGACGCGAGCTGGAGCGAATAATCGACCCGCCGCGGACGACATAAAAGTACAGCACATCTGGGATCGTCGAGACCCGATCAGCGGCAGCAAACAACTGGGCGACCATAGCCAGGTCGGAGTGCACGCGCGCAGGGGTGAACTCGATCTCGTGGGTAAGGGAACGCCGGAACAATTTATTCCATAGGTGACCGGTGAGATCTCCATCGAGCAACCGCACAAACGCCCGCGCACCGGATATGGGCTTGGCCAGCACCGGCGCAGTGAGCGGGCGACGCTCCGCGGCATAGACGTATTCCGCGCTGCAAACGACCACGTCGGCGTCGGTCCGCCGCGCGGCGGCCACGAGCTGTGCCAGGGCTGAGTCTGCCCAGTCATCATCGCAATCGATGAACCAGAGATATTCACCGCGACTGGCAGCGACACCCTGTGCTCGTGCGCGGGCCACGCCGCCGTTCTGCTCCTGGCGAAAAAAATGAACGTTCTCGTAGCGTGCCGCGGCCTGGGTTCCAATGCGCTGCGTTGCATCCGTGGAACCATCGTCGACCACCACGATCTCAAACGCGTCAGAAAGGCTCTGCTGCAGCAAGCGTTCGATGGCCCGGTCAAGAAAATCGGCGGCGTTGTAGGCCGGCACGATTATGCTCACTATTGGATTATCCGATAAAGGCGCTGAGGCAGCTGGGTTCACGTCGTGAGCTTTCTAATGGACTGCGTCAAATTATCAAGGACCCTCCGGGCTTCAACAACATGGCGCAGAATGGGTTCGCGGCGGCTAATTACGTCGCGCGCTCTTCGTTCGAGGGCAGCGGGGTCATCTAGATTCCACCCTATCGTGGCGCCCCGGATGCCGACCGAATCGAGGGTTCGGACTGCTTTGGATTGGTCTGCATCGGCAATGACCAGCGGTAGCGCTCCCTCGGTCAAACCGATCACTGCGGCGTGCAGGCGATCACCTACTACAAGAAGCGAGCGCTGATAGACCTCACGCAACTTCTGCTCCTGAGTGAAGTGATCGGGCCCGTCCCACACCACAGCGGTTCCACCCAGTCTCGCGGCGAGCTCCTGCGCGAGGGGACCATCGCGTTCGATTTGCGCCACGGCTACTATATCCAGCGCGAGGGTGTTGGCCAAGGTACGTAATGATTCCAACCACAGGTCGTCGGGACGTCGATCGTTATAGCGAACTGAGAGTGCGAGGATCGACCGATCTGCGGTCGACGCGAGCAGGTTGGCATCGGTCGCCCCTGTGACAAATGCCCAATCGGGAGCAATGCGGCCAAGCCCCATTGCGTCTCGACTGTAGGCATCGCGCCAGGTGACGAGCCCGCACAGGCGCAGGGTCGCCGAGACGGGGATGCGCCACAAGGTTTTTTCCCGCACGCCGAACCCGGCATGCACGGACTGGCCGCCGCGAAGCCGATTCAACAGAAGGTGGGGCGCCAATCGAACGTAGCGCATAGCGTAGGCGCGTTGTAACTCCATTTCTCCGGCGTTAAAGGCGTAAACAGATGCCTCCCGCAGCGTGGACCGTGAAATCTCGTGCCGCCATTCGGCACTCGTGCGATATATCCGATCAGAGTCGTGCAGGCCGAGCCCGCTCAGGTAGTGGTCAGAGCGGGCCCCGACGAAAACGTTCAATTCGCCTGCTCCGCGCAACGCATCGAGAAAGGCACGCCGCAGCACGGTATCCCCCACATTGTCGATCTGGCCCATGGCCGAGGCAAAGACTCTCATGCGTGGTCCACAACCCGAAGCAGCACGCGCTCCAGGTCGCCGCCGCTCGCCTCCTCCGAGAAACGGACCAGCCATGGTTCAATATTGTGCAGTGGCAGGTCGGCCGCCCTCAGGATGGCGTCGGCAAGATCAATCGGATGAGCCGAAAGGGCGAGCTCGCCGGTAATTCCGGGCACGATGGCGTCCGCTACCCCGAGTGCTCCCGACACTGCCACGGCGGGATACCCGGCGGCGGCAGCCTCTACCAGCACGTTGCCAAAGCCCTCCCGGCTGGAGGTGAGCAACGCCACGGCATTGTCACCAAAGTGGTCGAACCAGTTGTCCACCCAACCTCGATGGTGAAACGTCACGTTCTGCTGACGTGCTGCGGCCTGCACCATATCGAGAAGCGGTCCACCACCAAACGAGACGACCTCCACGGGGATGCCGCGACGAGCCAATTCTGCAGCAGCGGCAATCGCCAGCACGGGGCGCTTCTGAACGACCAGGCGGCAGGCCAGCACAATTTGAATGCCGTTGGCAGATCCGGGTTGACGAGCCGATCGTTCTTCGGCGGGTCTGCCTGCTGGTTGGGCAGCGCGGCCGCCGACTCCGCCCTCATGCTTGGGTGCCGAGCGAGCGAGCGGGCCCCGCGGGGTGCCGCGGAGTTTTGCTGTCGCCGGGTTGGCCACGACCGTGATGCGATCGCCGTGTACCCCGAAGGCCGCCACCATTTCGGCGGCAACCGGATGCGAGATCGCGATGACATGATCTGCCCACGGATACAAACGCTTGGCAAGCCAAATCTTCATCCGGTGGGAGAGGGACGACCCCGGAAGACCCAGCGAGACCAAGTTGCGTTCGCTCACCAGCACACGCGGTCGAAACCGCTTCGGCATGAGCCGTGCGGCGGTGAGCAGTAGCAGGTTCGGGTGAGCCTGCAGGGAAATTGCCACGTCGGGTCGCCACGTCGTGAGGCGACGGCGAAGAGCGGCAGTTTTGCGTACCTGACCATGCTGCCGCACCAGCGAGTGGGCACGCACCCCATTGGGCAAATATCCCGGAGCGATTTCGGCAGCGGTGAGCACGACCCGCACCTCGTAGCCCCGGTCGGCAAGCCAGCCCATCCACGTGCGAGCAACGAATTCTGCCCCGCCGCCCGTAAGAGACGGAACGACAAAAAGAATTCGGCGAAGGTTCTGGTGACGCGGAGAATTGTCGGGTGGCGTCTGTATGGAGCATGTCATGTAAAGCCTTATCTATGCGAAGTCGGGTGCGGTGCGGGTGCCTGCGGTGCGGGTGCCTGCGGTGCGGGATGCCGCGTGGTGGAGGGCTCTGGTGGTGCCGCGTGTGGCGCAGCCGGCCGTGCTGAGCGCGGAAGCGCCAAGAAGTTCAGGGCGGCCAGACGCTGTACCTCGGGCAGACGCAGCATCAGGTGATCGCGATAGTGCCTCGGATCCGTCAAAACCGTCTGCACGATGGGAATCATTCGTTCAGCTAGTCCGTCTCCTGGATCAACGCATAATTCCTGCAACTCGAAGAGTCGCATCAGGCCGGCGACCTTGCCCTGGGTCGATAAGGCCACGGCGGGTACCGAGTGGAAGAGGGACTGCACGGCGAGGTGCATGCGTCCGGTGAGCACAATTTCGGCACCGGCACAGAGCCCGCGGACCTCGGCCGGGGTGAGTAGCCTCGCGACCAGAATTATTCGCGGGTTGGCACCATGGGATTCGTGCAGCCGGTCGAACAGTGCCTTGCACGCGCTGGCGTCGTCCCCACTGCGGCGCACCACGTGCGGCAATAGCACGACCTCAAGTCCCGATTTCAGCAGCGCGGTGACGATGAGGGCAAACTCCGTGGTTTGGTCGAAGCGGCGGCCAACCAGCGCGCTCACGTTTACGACGGCGTAACGCCCGGGAGCGACACCGAGATACTCCGTCTTTGCCAGGGGTGAGCTGGTGCGAGCCGCGAACACGACGTCGGCAACATCGACCACATTCTCGAAGCGATCGTTGCGGGCCCGTGCGCTGGATATCGGATCGCGCATCTGAAGTCGCGTGCCCAGCCGTCCCGCGCGCGCGAGCGATCGACGCACTCCAACGTTGGCATGCCCGTTCCAGCTGAAACCGAGAATTCGCGCGTCGATTCCAACGCTGCGAGCCAAGCTGGCAACATCCGCTCGCCGGGCGGAGGCTCGCACGTTGTAGGCGCCGTCCATGATGTCGGCACCGACGACGGTGAGCGACAGGGCACCGTCAAGGGCCGGCGCCAGCAGGACCATGGCCTGACGGTGCAGTTTCGCGGTTCCATAGATCAGGTGTGGAATGGGTACCAGTTGAGCCCGCCAGGCGTGCTGTGCCGGAATGCGCACGTCGGATTGCCGGCGAACGAGAATTTTTACCGGCCCAGCAATATTCTCTAAGTACGCTTCGATCATCGCCTGATCGCCAATGTTGCCCTCACCCGGCGGAGCGACGAGAACGTGCCACCGTTGGCTGCGAATGTCGAAGGGGCGCAGTCGATCCGTGGCGTGCTTGAGTGCCGACCGATCGCGCAGGTAAGGCACAGCGGATGCCGCGGCGAGACCGTGCACGATTCGGTCCAACCGGCGAACAATACGAAGCCTGAGACGCGCCAACGTGCGACGGAGTGTGCGGGCCTTGGCGGAAGAGCGAACGGGGGTGCCGGGTTGGGGGGAATCGGCAGTGGCACCCGTGACTCCGGCAGCGGTGCCGGCAGCGACGGTGCCCTTTTTTGTCGGTGCCTTTGCGGAGCGCAGAAAGGTGCGAGCCTGAGTGATCGAGCGCACGTCGCGGCGAAACGCGGGCCAGATCAGCATGACCACGCCAATCGCCGCCACCAGGGCGCCTCCACCGAGTGCGATGCGTCCAAAAGGCAGTTCTATTGAAATCCACTGCACGGCCGCCCAACTGACGCCGGTTGCAAAACCATACCCGGCAATGGCGCGCACACCGGCTAGAAACATAGACCGTGCCGGCGCGTTGGTCACTCGACTAATCCACCACAGACCGATGGGCCAAATGATCGCGACGCCGAGTGAATATCCCGCGGCGACGCCGTAGACGCCGAAGAGTGAACCGAGAAGCACGAAAGCTACGAGCAGGGGTCGGGTGGTGAGGGCGAAATACAGGTTCTGCTTCGTAATGCCCTTGGACAAAAACACCCAGTAGGTGGCGTAGGCGGCCGCCTCAAAGAACCCCGCGACGGCGAGGATTTGAAAGATGGGCGCGGAGCCGAGCCACTGGTTGCCCAGGGCGATGCTGATGATTGGCAACGCTTGGGCGCAGGAGAACGCGAGCACGATGGTGACCGTATGAAGCATGATGGTCTGCCCCAGCAATATGAACCGGTCGTACTTGGGCGAGTCGTCTTGAAGCCGTGCCAGCACGGGGAGCGCCACTCGGGTGGAGGGCCCGTTGATCTGGTTCAGGGGCAGCAATAACAGCTGGAAGGCCCGGTTGTACAGACCGAGTGGGCCCGCCCCGAGCGTGGCGCCGATGACTATGGTGTCGGTGTTCCGGCTGGCATAGCCGAGCAGCTGGGTGCCGGCCAGATTCGACCCAAACAAAATGAGATGCCGCATGGGAGCCTGCCGATGGTACCAACCCGGAAACCACCGGGTGATCGGAATCAGAATGGCGATCGTGAGAACGCCTTGGCTGATTTGCTGCCCGGCAAGAGCCCAGTAGCCAAACCCGTTCAGCGCCATCACAATGCCAACGGTGAGGCCACCGACCTGAGCGCCAATTTCTGAACCGGCAAGGGCAGCGAAGTGAAAATTTCGGTTCA
>Ga0307486_1000688_pt1 | contig 29189 bp, 23 predicted proteins | sample CBIW02metaG_FD_203663 | JGI IMG/M metagenome (GOLD analysis project Ga0307486, IMG submission 203663) | Sea-ice brine microbial communities from Beaufort Sea near Barrow, Alaska, United States - CBIW 0.2 | ecosystem: Environmental > Aquatic > Marine > Coastal | place: USA: Alaska | collected... | reverse complement strand
TACCTCATTTGAAAATTGTTATGTCAGATTATCTTAAACCTATGAAAAACATTGTTGTTTTATCCATTTTCACCCTGCTTCTCATTGCCTGTGGCAATTCAGAAAAGCAATCTGTAGAAAAAATAATAGAGACCAATAATCTGGAGGAAATTAAGGCTAAAAAAATTGAATTGAGCAAAGAACAAAGCGTGCTTACCTCCGAAATAGACAAATTGGATGAGGCTATCAATAAATTAGACCCTGAAAAAAATCTTCCTTTGGTAACAACTCAAATTGTGAACGATACAGTTTTTAATCATTATACAGAAGTACAGGGAGATGTTGCCACCAAGGAAAATATCATCATTTTCCCTGAATATTCCGGAGTTTTGACCAAAGTTTACGTGAAAGAAGGACAACGGGTAAACAAAGGTGCAGTGTTAGCAAAGATAGACGATGGTGGACTTTCAAGCCAGTTGGCTCAACTTGAAGCTCGTGCAGCCCTGGCCAAAACCACTGCTGACAGGCAAAAACGATTATGGGAACAAAATATAGGTTCTGAAATTCAATACCTTGAAACCCAAACCAATTACGAAGCAGCCCGAAATTCTGTAGATCAGTTAAAATCCCAACTAGAGAAAACTACGGTTAGAGCTCCATTTAGTGGAGTAATAGACCAGGTGCTTTCAGATGAAGGCCAGGTCGTAAATCCCGGGCAAAATCAATTATTCAGGCTGGTAAACCTTGAAAACATGTATGTTCAGGCAGCAGTTCCCGAAGTGTATTTGAATAAAATTCAACCCGGAACCCCTGTAATTATTGAAATTGATGCCATTGGAAAAGAGTTTGAAGGAAAGGTGAGACAAGTAGGGAATTTTATAAACCCCAACAACCGTACTTTTCAGATAGAAGTAGCTATTCCAAATAAAGACGGGCTTGTAAAACCAAATCTTATCGCTACCGTAAAATTAAACGATTACACAGCTCAAAATACCGTGATTATCCCAGAAAACACTATTCAGAAAAACTCAATGGGAGAAAATTTGGTATACGTTTTTCAACCTGAAAGTGACAGCACCGGAATTGCTAAAAAGGTTTTGGTAAAAATTGGATATTCCTATAAGGAATCAATGGAAATCAAAGATGGTCTGAAGCCCGGAGATCAACTTATTGTTGAAGGGGCTAAAAACTTGCGCGACCAACAGAAAGTAAAAATAAAAAATTAAGCATTCGCATACCATTTTGCTATGAGTAATAAAATAGATAAAGAATTTAGTATTTCATCGTGGGCTATAGATAACCGGATGACGGTTTATGTGATAACAGCGATAATAATGATAGGCGGTTTACTTTCCTATTACAGCATGCCGCGGGAGTCGTTTCCGGAGATCATAGAAACAAAGATCTACGTGAGTTCCACAAACCCGGGAAACTCGGCAGAAGATGTTGAAAAATTCATTACCGAACCCCTGGAACAGGAATTCAACAATGTGGGTGGAGTAAAAGATATCAGTTCTACCACTTTTCAGGATTATTCTTTGATAATTGTAGAATTTGAAAATGCTTTAAGTGTAGATGCCGACAGGCAAAAAATAAAGGACAAAGTTGATCTTGTAAAATCCAAAACCACCTGGCCAACCATGGATAATGGCGCCAAGGTAGAACCCAGTGTCTTTGATTTAAATCTATCGGAAGAACAACCCATCCTCAACATTAACATTACCGGGGATTTTACCGTTCAGCATTTAAAAGATTATGCCGAGTATCTCCAGGATAAGATCGAGCTCCTTCCCCAGATAAAAGAAGCTACCATTCGTGGTGCCGAAGAAATGGAGGTGGAAATCGCCCTAGATGTTTATAAAATGACCGCATCACAAGTGAGCTTTGACAATGTTGTAAGCGCGGTAAGCTCTGAAAATCGCACGATTTCTGGCGGAAATGTTATTTCAAACTCCATACAAAGGAATATTCGGATAATTGGGGAAATTGAAGATCCTGAAGAACTGGAAAATGTGGTGGTAAAAAGGGACGGCGGTACGGTCTTCCTTAAGGATGTAGCTACTGTTAAATTTAAGGAAAAAGACCCCACTACTTTTGCGAGGGACTACGGAGAGCCGGTCGTGATGCTGGATATAAAAAAACGCAGCGGGAAAAACATGATCGAAGCGGTAGACGAGATCAAGAAAATTGTCAATGCCGAAAAAGCAGAATATTTTCCCGAAAGTCTTGTGATTTCGCTCACTAACGATCAATCTACCAAAACCCAAAGCCAGGTCGACGATTTGGTGAACAATATCATCTTTGGAGTGATTTTGGTGGTTGTGGTATTAATGTTTTTCCTGGGTTTTAGAAATGCCCTTTTCGTGGGATTTGCCATTCCGCTTTCCATGTTTTTGTCGTTTATTATCCTTTCCAGCCTTGGTTTTACATTAAATACCATGGTGCTCTTTGCACTGGTTATGGGCTTGGGGATGCTGGTAGATAACGGGATTGTGGTTGTAGAAAACGTATATTCCCTCATGGATCAGGGAATGCCCCGTATTAAAGCGGCAAAACAAGGGGTTAGCGAGATTGCCTGGCCAATAATAGCCTCTACCGCCACCACTCTTGCAGCCTTTTTCCCATTGGCCCTTTGGCCGGGAACCATCGGAAAAGTTATGGTTATTTTTCCCATTACACTATCAATAGTTCTGGGTTCATCCTTATTTGTGGCTTTAATAATCAACTCGATGCTCACCTCCCGGTTTATGCAAACCGAAGAAAAGGAGTTTACAAAAAGGAAACTCATCCGTTTTAGCGTGATCCTGGGTATTATAGGGTTAATTTTCGTGATTGGTGGTTATATTGCGAATGCCGGAGCTCCCAGAGCAATAGGGAATTTAATGATCTTTGGTGCGATTATGCTCTGGGTCTACAAATACATTTTATCCCGTGGAGTTAATTATTTTCAGTACAAAGCCTTAAAAAAACTGGAAAATAATTATGGGCGCTTTTTGAAATTTGCGCTGAGAAAAAAGAAAGCTTATGTTTTCTTTTTCGGAACCCTCGCCTTGCTAGTCTTTTCTTTTATTTTGATCGGATTGGTTCAACCCCATGTTTTATTTTTTCCGGAAAATCAGCCTAATCAAATCATTACCTATATTGAATATACAGAAGGTACTGCTATTGAAAAAACCAATGAACTCACCAAACTTGTAGAACAACAAATTTTTGAAGCCATAAAAAAATATGAAGTTGAAGATGGCTATAATTACATGGTAGAATCGGCTATTTCCCAAGTAGGCCAGGGAGCGGGAAATCCGCAAACCGATGTTGGACAGCAAAATGACGTGCCACATAAAGGAAAAGTCACCCTTTCCATGCGGAAATTTAACGAACGCCGAGGTATTAAAAGCAGCCAGGTATTGTCCGAGGTACGCGATGCTGTTAAAGGTTTTGCCGGAGCATCCATTGTTGTTGAAAAGGATGCCGCAGGACCACCATCAGGTTATCCCATAAATATGGAATTAAAAGGCGAAAATTATGATGATATGCTCGCCGAGGCTGAACAGGTAAGATCCTATATCCGGAGTTTAAACATTGCCGGAATAGAAGAATTAAAAATTGACGTCAACAAATCGAAATCCGAACTTGACGTCAGGGTAAATAGGCGAAAAGCAGGCCAGCTAGGTGTTTCTACATCAGATGTTGGAAGAACCCTGCGTAGGGCGATTTACGGGGAAGAGGTGTCTACCTATAAAGAAGGTGGCGATGATTATGAGATAAACCTACGGTTTAACGAAGAACTGAGGTATAACCAAAATGTGCTGTTCAATCAACCCATTACTTTCAGGGATCAAAACTCCGGTGATCTGGTTCAGGTTCCAATATCTTCGGTCATTGAAACAAAAGCTACCACAACCTTTAATTCAATTAAAAGAAAAGATCTTAAACGTGTAATAACTATTTATTCCAACGTTTTGGAAGGATACAACGGTAACGAAATAGTAGGTCAGTTAAAAACCTCCCTTAACAACTACAATTTACCTAAGAAAATGAATCTTGCATTTACCGGGGAACAGGAAAAGCAGGCAGAGAACATGGCCTTTCTGCTAAAAGCACTACTGATTGGATTAGGTGGGATTATGCTTATTTTGGTCGCCCAATTTAATTCGGTCTCCAAGCCTATAATTATTTTGATGGCCGTAGTGCTGAGTTTAGCCGGTGTATTTTTAGGACTAGTGGTTTTTCAAATGGATTTCATCATTATTATGACAATGATGGGAATTATTTCCCTTGCAGGCATTGTGGTAAACAACGCCATTGTATTAGTAGATTACACCCAATTATTAATGGACAGGAAAAAAGCGGAATTGGGATATGAAAGCGACGACCTACTTACCCGGGAAGAATATTTTGAAGCTATTGTAGCAGGTGGAAAGTCCAGGTTAAGACCGGTATTGCTTACAGCCATCACAACTGTACTTGGATTGATCCCTCTGGCTGTTGGCTTGAATGTCGATTTCTTTAGCCTGTTTACAGATTATGATCCAAAAATATTTATGGGAGGTGATAACGTGGTCTTTTGGGGTCCATTGGCCTGGACGGTTATTTTTGGATTGGTATTCGCCACCTTCCTTACTTTAGTTGTTGTCCCGGTAATGTTTTACCTGGTAAACAGGGCAAAGGTGAATGTTTCCAACAAGCGCCAAAAGAGAAAAGAATTGAAATCTGCCTAAAACAAAAAAATCCCGAAGCTGCCCGCTTCGGGATTTTTGTTTTTAATTTTTACATTACCTAGATACCTTATAATTCATAATTAAGCAATGATTACATAACATTGAATGGTTTAAACCCACCATTTTTACTACTAAAATTAATTCAAAGAACAATAAAGATCGATATTTCCATTTTTTAAGTCCTTTATCCATAAGAAACCGCGATAACTTCATACTTTTGCGATTCGAAATTTCAATAGTGAATTATGTATAGAAGTCATACCTGTGGTGAATTAAGAGCGGCCCAAATTGGTGAAGAAGTAACTCTTGCCGGATGGGTACAAAAAATAAGGAATAAAGGATTTATGATTTGGGTAGACCTTCGCGACAGATACGGGCTTACCCAGCTTATTTTTGACGAGGAACGCACCTCAAAGGAAATCCTGGAAAAGGCTTCCCAATTGGGTCGCGAGTTTGTAATACAGATCAAGGGAACGGTGATTGAACGTCAATCAAAAAACCCACAGTTGCCTACAGGTGATATTGAAATATTGGTTTCAGAATTTAACTTGCTTAACCCTTCCTTAACTCCGCCGTTTACAATTGAAAATGACACCGATGGAGGAGAAGAACTCCGGATGAAATACCGTTATCTGGATATTAGAAGAAATCCCGTAAGAGAAAATCTCATGTTCCGCCATCAGGTTGGAATGAAGGTTAGGAATTACTTGTCAAATCAGGGATTTATAGAGATAGAAACCCCGTATTTAATAAAATCTACTCCCGAAGGTGCCCGCGATTTTGTGGTGCCAAGCAGGATGAACGCAGGCCAGTTCTATGCCCTGCCACAATCCCCTCAAACATTTAAACAATTGTTGATGGTTGGCGGAATGGACAAATATTTCCAGATCGTTAAATGTTTCAGGGATGAAGACCTAAGGGCAGATCGCCAGCCGGAATTCACCCAAATTGACTGTGAAATGGCTTTCGTGGAACAGGAAGATATTTTAAACGTTTTTGAAGGTCTTACCCGGCATTTGCTGAAAGAAATAAAAAATGTTGAAATTGGGGATTTCCCAAGAATGACCTATGCTGAAGCCATGAAAACATATGGTAATGACAAACCCGACATACGTTTTGGGATGAAATTTGCCGAACTTAACGAACTTGCACAAGGGAAAGGATTTAATGTGTTTGATGAGCAGGAATTAGTAGTAGGAATCGCTGTTCCCGGGGCTGCAACCTACACCCGAAAAGAAATAGATTTCCTTGTAAATTGGGGAAAACGTCCACAAATAGGAGCAAAAGGCCTTATTTGGGTGAAATATGCCGAAGACGGCAGCTTAAAATCTTCAGTAGATAAATTTTATTCTGAAGAAGATCTGACGGCCTGGGCAAAAAAGACCGGTGCAAATCCCGGAGACCTGATTTTGGTCATGACCGGAGATGCTACCAAAACCCGCACGCAATTAAGTGCGCTCAGAATGCATTTGGCAAATGAATTAGGATTGCGGAATCCTAAAGAATTCGCCCCTCTTTGGGTAGTAGATTTCCCTCTTTTAGAATGGGATGAAGAGTCAAAGCGCTTCCATGCGATGCACCATCCATTTACTTCCCCTAAACTGGAAGACATAAAATTATTGGAAACCGATCCTGGAGCTGTGCGCGCCAATGCATACGATTTGGTAATGAATGGCAATGAAATAGGAGGTGGATCAATTCGTATTCACGATAAGCAAACCCAATCAAAAATGTTTGATTATTTAGGTTTCACTCCTGAACAAGCCCAGGCTCAATTCGGATTTTTAATGAACGCCTTCGAATTTGGTGCTCCGCCACACGGTGGGATCGCTTTTGGTTTTGACAGATTGGTTGCAATTTTAAGCGGACAGGAAACCATTCGCGATTTTATAGCATTCCCTAAAAACAATTCCGGACGTGATGTTATGATTGATGCCCCGGCAAAATTAGATTTAGAGCAACTTGGCGAATTACATTTAGAAGTAAAATCTTAATTATCAATTTTCAGATGGTTTTTTAAACAATATAAACTCAGGCTCCTAAAATGCGTCCAATAACAGTACCCGGATTTCAACGCTTTTTACTTTGGAAGACAAAGCATCTTTCACAACATCAGTTTATTCTGATATTAAGTGCTTTTATAGGGCTTGCTGCCGGTTTAGGTGCCGTTACTATTAAAAACCTCACCCACTTTATTCAACATAAACTGGAAGGCAAATTAATAGTTACTTATCACCAAGCTTTTTATTTCATCTTCCCACTCATAGGTCTTGCACTCGCCTACATTATTATTAAATATGGGTTTAAGAAGAAAATTGGCCACGGTATTCCTTCTACCTTATATGCCATTTCAAAACGCCAGGGAATCATGAGGTCGTTTCAAATGTATGCATCTGTTATTACAGCACCTTTAACGGTAGGTTTTGGAGGGTCGGTAGGACTGGAGGGACCAACAGTGGCAACCGGAGCATCAATAGGTTCAAATATTGCACGTTTGTTCCAAATGAATCAAAGTTCCCGCACACTGCTTGTAAGTTGTGCGGCGGCAGGAGCAATGTCTGCCATTTTCAAGGCACCAATTGCAGGAATAATTTTTGCCATTGAAGTTTTTAGCCTGGATCTAACACTTGTCTCCCTGCTTCCTTTGCTCATCGCTTCGGTTTCGGCAATTTTAACTTCTTATTTCTTTCTTGGTGCAAATATTCTTTTATCTTTTCATCTTAAAGATCCATTCCTTATTTCGGAAGTGCCATTTTATATAATCCTTGGGATTTTGGCCTCCCTTTGCTCGATGTATTTTACCGCGGTCTATTTTAAAATCAGTAATCTTTTTAAAAAAATTGGTTCCCCTTTCAAAAGATTGTTGGTTGGCGGAATTGGTCTTGGGATCCTGGTTTATTTTATTCCCCCATTATATGGGGAAGGTTACAGCGTTATAAATAATCTGTTAACCGAGAATTACAGGCAAGCCCTGGGCACCAATTTTTTTAATGAGTTTTTAGATAATATTTGGGTAGTCATCGCTTTGCTCGCAGGCCTGATCATTTTTAAAATTGTTGGTACCGCCCTTACATTCGGTGCGGGTGGTATTGGTGGTATTTTTGCACCAGTGCTATTTATGGGCAGCGCCTTGGGTCACAGTTTCGCATTGATCGTAAATAATTTAGGGATCCTTAAAAATCCAATATCCGTTAGCAATTTTACTATGGTAGGAATGGCCGGGCTTATGGCCGGGGTATTGCATGCCCCACTTACAGCAATTTTCCTAATTGCCGAGCTTACCGGGGGCTATGAACTTATTGTGCCTTTAATGATCACCGCGGTTATTTCGTTTTTGATTACTACCAAATTTCAGCCGCATTCGGTATATACCATGGAATTGGCTGCCCGTGATGAATTGTTAACTCACGATAAGGATCATAAGGTGCTCACCCTGCTAAATATAGATCAGGTGATTGAAACCAATTTTGTTCCCTTAAAAGTGAATATGAACTTAGGGGATATCATTCATAATGGCGTAATAAAATCTTCCAGGAATTTGTTTCCCGTTTTGGATGAAAACGATGACTTTATGGGAATCATCCTTTTAGATGATATTCGGCCAGTTATGTTCGAAAAAGATCTCTATGATAAAATAAAAGTTCAGGAACTCATGCAACGGGCTCCCGAAATAATCGATTTGCATAAGGACAGCGTAAAGGATATCATGAAAAAATTTCAGGACAGTGATGCCTGGAATCTGCCGGTTGTTGATGATGAAAAATATGTTGGCTTTGTTTCCAAATCGAAATTGTTAACCGCTTACAGGCAGAAATTAATTGAAGTAACCGTTTAAAGATGAACACCATTATCAAAATATTAGCTATAATAATCCTTATTGCCGTTGGCACCGGGTTTTATTTTAGAATGAACGATAACATGATTTTAGGCGACAGGATAATTGGGATAGCCGTTTTGGCCAGCGCTTTTATACTTATGCCTATATTTTTATATGTGCGTTGGAAAGATAAAAATTTAAAAGATTATACCTTCACTAAGGAAAACTTAGATAAAATGCGGGATAAGGATTTATAACAAGTGGATTATAATTAATTCCGTTAAAAAAAATTTATTTTAACTATTTCCGCTAAAAAATATTATGTATGTTTGTGCTTTATTAATTACTTATTTTATTATAATGGAAGGTACAGTTAAATTTTTCAATGAATCTAAAGGATTCGGATTCATTACCAACGACGAAACAGGAAAAGACATTTTTGTTCACATTACAGGTCTTAGTGGTGAGTCTTTAAACGAAGGCGACAAAGTTGAGTACGTTGAAGAAGAAGGAAGAAAAGGACTAACGGCAGCTCAGGTGCGCGTTATCAATGAATAATATATTTTTATATTAACATTCGGAACTTAAAAAACCGTCTAAAATTTAATTTTAGACGGTTTTTTTATGCTCCGGTGGCACTTATTTTTGACCAATCTGCTCTTATTGTTTTAGGAAGTTAACTTCTCGGTTTTTAATCCATCCAACATAGTCTGTGTCAATTTCTTAATGTCAAATTCATGTTTCCAGCCCCAGTCTTTTCTTGCTTCACTATCATCTATGCTACACGGCCAGGAATCGGCGATTTGTTGACGGGAATCTGGCACATACGCTATTTCAAATTCCGGTAGTTGCTTCCTGATCTCTGAAGCCAAATCGTTTGGGGTAAAACTCATGGCTGATAAATTATAGGATGAACGTACCTTTATTTTCTCTGATGGAGCCTGCATAATATCCACGGTAGCTTTTAAGGCATCATCCATAAACATCATCGGCAAAGCGGTCTTTTCACTTAAAAAAGAAGTATAAGCTCCATCTTTTAGGGCAGAATGAAAAATCTCTATAGCATAATCTGTAGTTCCTCCCCCGGGCAGGGTTTTATAACTTATAATTCCCGGAAATCGAATACTGCGAACATCAACCCCATATTTGTTAAAATAATATTCGCACCAACGTTCCCCGGTTTGTTTACTGATCCCGTAAACTGTATTGGGTTCCATGATGGTGGTTTGTGGAGTATTTTCTTTTGGAGAGCTCGGACCAAAAACGGCTATGCTGGAAGGCCAGAAAATCCTTTCTATTTTATTGTCTTTCGCAAGGTTTAAAATATTGAATAGTGAATCCATATTTAGGTTCCATGCTTTCATCGGGATTTTTTCAGCAGTAGCACTTAACATTGCAGCCATTAAATAAACATCTGTGATTTTATGTTTTTCAACCAAACTCTCAATCCCTGCTTTATCTGTGGCATCGGCAATTTCAAAAGTTCCGGAATTCATCAGCTCCTCCCCTCCATTTTTGATATCACTGGCTATTACATTGTCATTCCCAAAGAGTCCTCGTAATTTCATGGTGAGCTCACTTCCTATTTGTCCGGCAGCCCCAATAACCAATATTTTTTTTAAATTCATTTTTACAGTTTTGTTGCGCAAAGATATCATTTAAGCAAAGAAGTTAATACGAATGAGCTAAAATTAGGAACTTTATATCCTCCTTTTCTGAACTCTCTTTTTTGTCGGGGGGTTTGCTTAACTTTGTTCTTTAAAATCAGGATAAAAAGCACTCAGCAGGATTTATCAGACCCGGAAAAGTCTCATATATAAATGAACAGTAATTTCTTATTCGATTCCGTTCCTTTAAAACATACTCGAATTTCCTTATAAAAGGCTAATTAGATCAAATTTTAGAAACAAAACACACAATATCAACAAATTAAAAATCTGTTTTTAGATGAAAAATATATTTTGGATTGTTTTAATTCTTTTGGTAACCGGATGCAACCAAAACAAAGATCTAAAGTCTCAGGTAGCTAAAACTGAAACAGACACCACCGTTTTTAACCAAAAACTCAATATCACTGCACAACAAGTGCCTTTGCTACCTGAGGCTGGTGAAGTTACTTCGGGGTGGCTGGACTTTATTATCGCCCAGAGTGAGATTGAAAATTTTAAGGATTATACCGTCAACGATGTTGTTTCCAATGCACAACCTATCGCAGAGATTATGAAAAACCTGAAAGAGACCTTGCCCGATTCTTTAAAGGCAAATCCCGTGGAAGCAAGACTTTCTGTGCTTCTTACAAATGCGAAGATCTTGGAACAACTTTCACAACAGCGGGAATTACAGGCAAAAAAAATAGCCGCCACAGCGGAAGACCTGGCTTTGGAATTCAATAATTTAAAAATCCAGATCAACGAACTCTTTCTAAAAACCCTGGAGGAATTTGAACTGGAACTGGATAAATATGAGGCTCCCATAGATTCCATGGAATTGCCCCAGGAAAGCGATAGCCCGTCTCAAAAGGCCCATATTTAAAAAACCTAAATAAATGAAAAAACTAAGCCTTCTCCTTTTAATGATTGTCACTTATTCCTGTAACAATCCATCAGCAGAAAAAAAGAGCCAAGAAACAGAAAACGCAGGTTCTCAAACGGTTTCCAAAGAAGAAATTAATAAGGTCCTGGAAGATTGGCACGCAGCGGCAGCGCAGGCCAATTTTGAGGAATATTTCGGTCTAATGTCGGGCGATGGGATCTTCATTGGTACCGATGCTACCGAAAATTGGCAAAATAAAGAATTCAGGGAATTTGCAAAACCTTATTTTGACAAAGGAAAAGCCTGGAGTTTTACCACCCTGGAAAGAAATATTTATGCCTCACAAAACGGGGAAACCGCCTGGTTCGATGAACTTCTTAACACCCAAATGGGAATTTGCAGAGGTTCGGGAGTATTGGAAAAAACACAAAATGCCTGGAAAATTAAACATTATATGCTCTCCATCGCCATCCCAAATGAGAATGTGGATGAGATCACACAAATCAAAAAAGAATTTGACAGCACGCTGGTCTCAAAAATTCAATAATTTTTTCCGAATAAAAACAACAATACATCCCAACCCAAGTAACTAAAAGTACAATATATTATTTTTTAGTACTTTAGTGCCAAATATTTAATTAATAACGAAGAATGAAAAAAATAACCAATGCATTGTTGATGCCACTCCTCGTTGCAGCAACGGTTACCAGTTGTAAAAGTGACGACAAAAAAATGGCAGAAAACCTGGAAACGCATGGAATTAATCTTTCTTTTATGGATACTACGGTAAATCCTCAGGATGATTTTTTCATGTACGTTAACGGAAAATGGGTAGATTCTACCGAAATTCCAGACGAATATACCACTTGGGGCAGTTTTAACGAATTGCGTAAAAACACAGATGCCGATGCCCTTGCATTACTGGAAAAGGCTTCTAACAATAAAGAACTGGATGCTTCCAGCGATCAGGCAAAAGCGGTTTTCCTTTACCAAAGTATAATGGATACCGTAACGCGTAACGAGAAAGGAATTCAGCCCTTGCAACCTTATCTTGCCAAAATCGATGCTATAACCAATAAAGCAGAACTACAAGCATATCTTACCGAAATGCAGGAATATGGCGGTGCCGGATTCTTCGGATTTTCAGTACGTGCAGATGCTAAAGACAGCAACACGAACGCTGCCTATATTTATCCTTCAAGACTGGGCTTGCCAGATCGTGATTATTATGTTGGTGAGGATTCGGATTCAAAAGAAAAAAGGGAAAAATATAAATTCCATATCACGAGAATGTTGCAATTTTTAGGAGATTCTCCAGAAGATGCAGCAAAAAGTGCAGTGCAAATTTTAGCATTTGAGACCGGTCTTGCACAACCTCAACTGGATAAAGTAGAACGCCGCGATGCCCGCAAAACCTACAACCCGATGCAGGTTTCAGAATTACAGAAACAAGTTAGTGCAATAGATTGGAAAACCTATTTCGACAAAATTGGCGCTTCAAATTTGGACACCATAATTGTAGCACAACCAAAATATATGCAAGCCCTACAAAAAACCTTTGCTGAAAATAATGTTGAAAACTGGAAAACCTACCTGCGCTGGACTCTTTTTAATGATGCTGCCAATTCTTTAAGCACCGAAATTGAAAGAGCAAACTGGGAATTTTACAATCAAACCCTGCAAGGTGCCAAAGAGCAACGTCCCCTAAACGAACGTGCTCTTGGCATTGTAAACGGAACTTTGGGAGAAGCGCTGGGAAAATTATATGTAGAAGAAAATTTTCCTCCAGAGGCTAAAGTCAAAGCTAAGGAAATGATCGCCAATATCATCAAGGCTTATGAAGTCAGGATCAATAACCTTCCCTGGATGAGCGACAGCACTAAGATCAAAGCCATCGAGAAATTGGGAACTACCACAATTAAAGTTGGTTATCCCGATAAATGGAAAGATTACAGCGACCTTGAAATCGCAGGCCCAAAGGACGAAAAAGGATCTTTTTTCCAAAATATGATGAACGCTTCCAAGTGGAACGTAAAAGAAGATATGGATAAATTGGGAAAACCGGTTGACAAAACCGAATGGTATATGGCTCCCCAAATAGTCAATGCATATTACAATCCAAGCTACAACGAGATCGTGTTCCCTGCGGCTATCCTGCAACCGCCATTCTACGATTATAAAGCCGATGCAGCCGTTAATTATGGCGGAATTGGCGCCGTGATTGGCCATGAGATCTCTCACGGATTTGACGACAGCGGTTCCAGATTCGATGCTCAGGGCAATTTGAACAACTGGTGGACAGATGAAGATCTAAAACAATTTGAAGGACTGGGCGGTGCTTTAGCCGACCAGTACAGCGCGATTGAAGTGCTGGACAGCGTTTACATCAACGGGAAATTTACCCTGGGTGAAAATATTGGAGATCTTGGCGGGGTGAATGCTGCTTACGACGGACTTCAGATGGACTTGAAAGAACACGGCAACCCCGGTGAAATAGACGGATTTACCCCGGAACAACGTTTCTTCCTGTCATGGGCAACCGTATGGCGTACCAAAATGAGGGAAGAAGCCCTTAGGAACAAGATCAAAACCGATCCGCACTCTCCGGGAATGTATCGCGCTTATGTGCCCTTGCAAAATATCCCTGCTTTCTATGAGGCATTCAGTATCCAAGAAGGCGACAAAATGTACCTAAAACCTGAAAACCGGGTGCTTATCTGGTAATCTCCGGAAATAATAAACTTAAAAGGGCCGCAGCAATGTTGGCCCTTTTTTATTTTCTGGCTGCGACCCCCACGACCAAAAACGTGGCGGTCGGGCTATTCGCTGTAGTCCCTATGCCCTTGGGGCATCGGGAGCTGCCGCTGCTATCCCTCGCAGAAATACCCCAAAATTGAAAGTAATGTTGATGACCGGAAAATGGGATAAAATTTATTTTATACAAGAATATTTGTTTCTAAAAACAAATTAGATCCCTTGCTTAAAACTATAATCCAACTTTTCTTTGAGATTCACAGATCCTATTATTTTGCCTTTTGAAGGTTGGTCCCCGTCAAACTCCGGCAACGGCAAATCGTTCCCTGAAGCTTTCATGGTATAATGTTCCTCTTTGGAGGGATGCTCCGGAGAAGCGGCGTTAAAAACCCCTCCCCACGCCTCTTTATTGATAATCTCGATTATTATCCCGATGCAATCCTCTAAATGGATCAAATTTACAGGAGCCTTTGGATCTTTTATATTTTTCTTGCCCGACAAATAATTCACGGGATTCCTCCCGGGGCCAAATAGTCCTCCAAAACGCACGATACTTGTAGAAAAGGATTCGCTGTTTTTTAAAAGCTCCTCCACAGAACGCAGTTGTTTTGAACTATCGGAAATGCCGTTGGCCGGGTCATTTTCCGTATAAACGGGAATTTCCCGGGTGTCTTCATAAACCGAGGTTGAACTTACAAACAGTACATTTTTAACACCGCTTTTTTTGATGTAATCCTGTAACCTGCCAATTTTTCCTATAAAGTTAGCATCAGGATTTCCGCGCAATCCCGGTGGAATATCGATGATCAAAATATCCGCATCTAACAAAAACGCGGTTATATCTCCCTGAATTCCTTCGGCATGTAATTTAATGAGATAAGGTAAGATCCCTTCAGTGGTAAGTTGGGTCATTTTCTCTCGGCTCGTGGTCGAACCTTTTACCACATGGCCTTCCTCCGTTAACTTTTTGGCCAGTGGCAATCCAAGCCATCCGCATCCCAATATAGCTATGTTCATAATTTGCGTTTCCTAACCTCCCGTTAAGAGAAGAATTTTCTAATGATTTTTTCAAATTTACAAAACTTCAATAAACCTGCCTGTTCTATTAAGTTCACTTTGGCTGCACAAAATAAATTGAAATTCACAATTGTTTTTGTAATCAAGCCGGTTATTTCGGGGATTCGTCAAACCTGATCGTTTTTTTAATGATCACCGCGTCATTTAAAACAAAGGGTCTTGGGATCATTGTTTTTTCCCGCTGAGGCACTTTCAATTTTTCGTTTTCCAGCAGATCAAAACTGGCTTCATACAATATAAACTCAGGTATTTTTTCGCCATTTACGGCAAACTCCAACCGAAGCGTGTCCCGGTTTGCGGCATGGTAAATCAGCAATCTGTCCGACCATCTTTTTGTAAAAACATGAAATGGATTTGCTCCCAGATAAATAGAATCTGCCTCCAGTCCGTTCACCTTGAATTCCTCAAAATTAAAAGATCTGTCCACAAACAATTCTATCCGGTTGATTTTTCGGTTCGGTGCTATTTTTAACGAATAACGGTTGATATTTTGCAAACTGTCCGAAGTATTCAATTTTTCAAAGAAAATTCCCGGCTCCGGAATATTGACAACGGGAGCTTCAGATTTAAAGGTGAATTCGGAACCATATTTACTGCTAAACGCCTCTTTTGCAGAAGGAACAATAACAGGATCTTCACCAAAATATTTTTGTGTCCAAGAATCCACAAGTTTATCGTAAGAATTCCAGGTGGCCGTTTGGGCATCGGTATCCAAAAGATAGACAAGACTGTTTGGTTTTGGTCTTTCTTCATTAAAACCGGATTTAAAATGTGCGGTTATAAAGATGACATTGAAGACTAGGAAAAACAACAATCCCAGCGCTTTTTTTCTTTTAAAATATCCAAAAACAGGAAGAAAAAACAGGAACAGGAATACAGTTAATATCGCGGCTACATAAAGGATCTTTAGGCCAAGTGCTACAGGAAAGGATGTTACAAAAGGCAATAACAAAACCAATGCCGGCAAACTTAACAGAAGCATCAGGAATGGGTTTGGGCTTTTTTGCCGCAACATCATCCATAACTGTAACACTCCAAAATAAACCGGAATAATAAAATAAGCTGCGCCCTCCAAATAAAACGCGGTTAAAGCACATATCAGCAACCAGAAAAATAAAGGAAATATAAAATCCCCGGCCTGTTTTTCCGGAGTCCCAAGTTTGTGATAAATTAAAAAGCAAAGGCTAATGCTCAGGAAAATAGCCGAAGCTATATAATAATAACCGGTATAGGTAAATCCCTGCTCCATTTCGGCATATTCTGGATAGATCATAAGGCAGAATTGCCATAGCAAATAGACCAAAATTGCAGAGCCCAACAGGCTGATCAAAAATGGTACAGCACCTTTGAATACAATTTTTAGATTTATTTCCTTTTTATAAAAACCATAGATCAATACTGCAAAAAACAAACTAAAACCAATTATCAGCATTGGGAAGATCCAGGAAAAAGGATAGCTGATCATTTTTCCAAAAGGCAGATTGAAATAGATCAGGTCTTCCTCAGAATTTAAATCTGACAGGTCGGCATCTTTAAAATAACCCAAAAGTGGCATCAGGTAACTTCCCTGGTGGGCAAGGGTTTCCTTATCCAAATTGGCCGGAATATCATTGGCGGTATGGTAATCGAAATGATCGTCTATAAAGGCAAAATTAAACCCGTTAATATTGCCTTGTTCCCGTAGCACAGATAAATCGGTATCATTGGGCAGCATTTTATAAACGCTATATGCAAGGGAATTGGTGACCGGGAAACCCGGTTTTGCCTTGATGAAATGTTTGATAAGTCCTGCATTTCCGCCATTGGTTTCCAGAAGCATAAAGGAATTTCCCCCGCTTCCGCGCGATTCAAAATTTAATGCCAGACCAACCTCTTTTGCCCAGGGATGTTCATTTACAAAAAGTTCGGCACCATTCGACCCCAATTCCTCGGCATCAGTAAAAAGTAGGATAATGTCATTTTTATGGGATTCATTTTTAGTCAAAAACACCCGTATTCCTTCCAAAATAGTTGCTACCCCGCTGCCGGCATCGCTGGCACCAAAGGAAGAATGGCCTGCGCTGTCGTAATGTGACATCAGTAAAAGCGCTTTGCCCCGGCCGCTTCCGGGAATTTTTGCAAGAATATTTTGAGATCGTGAAATCTCACCATCTTTATTGAGGCTGTAGCCTTCCTGGGTTTGCACTTCCTGTCCAAGTTCCTGCAATTCATTTACAATATAATTGCGAACCACACTGTGCGCGTTACTACCAACAAAATGCGGGGCTTTTCCTATTTGGATCACATCTTGAAACGCTCGGGGGGTAGAAAATTCAGTTTGGGGAATATTCCCGGTTTCCACATTCCGCGGCATACTGGAGTAAAATATAAACCAAACGAGAAATATCAATATAAGGAGAACAAAAAGTGGGGATAATTTTTTCAGCATAAATTCAGGACTAAATAGGGTTTAAAGATAATTAAGATAAGTTGAATAGTAACTAAACAGTACTTAAAGTGCCTGAAATTTGAAGTATTAGATAAATGAAAAAAATGAAAAGGCCTTTTAAATATCCAAAATTAAATAATTTGTTTGAAAATCACCTGCATTATGAAAAAGATACCATCCCATACCACCAATAAAATTAGGGGCTACTTTACTTTGATTATTTTAGGCACTCAAAAATTTTTGAACTGATTCGTTAGGTTAAAAAAAATAAAATTCTCCGGACTGATAGATTGAAGGGAAAAATTGGTTATATTGAAAGTCTTATTAATCAAATACTTAAGGCAATGGGAATAAAAAGTTTTCAAGGAAAAAGGGCCGAACCCGAAAAATTACAGAGTGCTCCCCTTCTGGTAATGGATTATATGTCGGAGAACCTGATCACCTTTAGCAAGGAACAACTGGTAACTGAAGTGATGGAAGCTCTTATAAAAAATAAAATTTCGGGAGCCCCGGTAGTGAATGGGCGCGGTGAACTGGAAGGGATTATATCAGACGGGGATTGTATGAAACAAATTTCAGAAAGCAGGTATTATAATATGCCAATTGGCGATATGAAGATTGAAGAATACATGGAGAAAGATGTACCCACAATAGATAAAAATGCGAGCATCTTTGATTGCGCCGCTCATTTTTATAAACACGATGCCCGAAGGTTTCCCATAATTGAAGACGGAAAACTGATAGGTCAAATAAGCAGGAAAGACATCTTATGTGCAGCGCTTAAACTTCGTGCACAAAACTGGCATCCATAGAAGAGGAAGGGTTTTTCTACATTGAGATAATATAATTTGAGAAAAAGAAACCCCGATTTTTTATTCTGGTTTTATTATTATTCCTGATATCCAAAATCGTTAATGGATATTCAATGTTCGAAAAGCTATGGATTTATAGGGCCGTTTTTATGTGCGTTTTACAAGGGCATAGAAATCACCCTCCAGCGGAAGATAACCCTGATCATACACGAAATAATAAACAGTCCCGGCTTTGGTGGTGTAGATACTGGTAAAATATTCAAAACTAAAACCTTTGGCCATCAATTTGTTTTTGCTGGCTTTTGTTTTATCGGTGGGGTTGAGTTCCCCTAAAATCCGGTAATTCCTTCGCAGGCTATTGTTCACATTGCGCACAAGGTTATTACTGTCCTTATTGATATTGTTGTTATAGGCATTCCTGCAATAATCACTACAGAATTTTTTATCGATCCGGCCGACAATTTTTTCCCCGCATTCCAAACAAGATTTTTGCATATTTAAATATAGGAAAAATGTATTTAATAACTTGAGGGAGTGATCAATTAATGCTATTTGCTAGAATCCTGTCCAAAAGGATCTGGTTATTTTAAATTGCTCAATGCTTCCAATTCCTGCCTATAATCACTTTGAAGATCTTCATGCAAGGTAGCAACGGCCATTTCTATCATTCCAATTTGCCTTTGATATAGATTCTGAAGGGTGGCATTTCTATTGATAGATGGAGAGAAGTTTTTTAGTTTCAAACAGAAATAGATCAACAAATCTATCTCCGTTTCTTTTTTCTGAGAGTAACGGATGTACTTCTTGAGTTCGCTCAAAATTTTCCGAACGCCCTTTTTAATAAAATAATAGGTTTTTCTGTTTATCAGATCAAATTGGGTGTCGATCTCAATTTTTACATTTTCGATATAGGCCTCCTCATCATAAGATTCAAAGAGCAAATAAGTAAGAAGTTCCTTATTCTCCTTTTTAAACTTGGACAGTCGCAAACATAATTCCAACAATTCCTGTTGGGAACAATTGTGGAGTTCCTCTTTAAGTTCTTTGACGCTTGCCGCTTTCATAGGAGCTGTTTAGGAAAATTCGTCCTGTTTTTCTGCTGATCTTATTCCGGGAAAGAACTGTTCTTTTCAGCTTAATTCAATTTAATGACTTCTGGTCCATTACATTCAAAGATCATAGGTGATCACTAACTTTATTTGAGTTCTATTAACTGTGAATGAGCCATAAATGAATCCTTTAATCGTTCCATTTTGGCGTCATATTTATCAGAAAAAACCAAATACTGACATTTATTAATACTCTCGGGTATCCGTATAAGATCAATAAATGCTTTATTTCGAATTAAAAATTCGGCATCTTCCACAATAAATAATTTCAACTGACTCAAATTAATTCCGCTGTGCAAAAAGAGCTGATTCAATCGTTTTGTTGTGGCAATTACAATGTCCACTCCGGAGTAAATTTCCCCTTTTTGAGTTTCCATATTAGGTTCATCAAAAGCAGCAAAAACCCTCAGGTCCATCCTTCTTGTATATTCTTTGAATTTTTCTTCCAGTTCTAAAGCTGCCTCTTTGTCTTTTACAAAAATCAAAGCCCGCGGAGCATCCTCAAAAGCCTCACTGCCCAACTTTTGAATTGTGCTAATTATTATAGATGTTGTCTTGCCACTGCCTTCCGGGGCAATCCCAAATAAATTTGCACCACTTTTAATTTTGGATAAAATCTTTTTTTGAAATGGTAAAGGCTCTTCAAAACCTTTACGTTCAAGGACTTCTTTCAGTGGTGCGTTTATTTTTTTAAATGGCATAATAAATCTTGATTTTTGATGGATATTGTTTTAATACTGATTTTAGCTATTAAAATATAGCTGAAACCTGCAAGCCCGATAATATATACAAATTAAATACAAATCCCCTTATTTTCCGTCTTGGGAAATTAATAATTTTTTCAAATTATCCATTTACAAACGTTTACAAACGCAAGTAAACGAAAACAAACCATTCCCAACCGACTACGGCTTAAAACCAGTTCTATGTTTGCTCTGTTGAAATGAACGAATGATTTTCAACTGCAATAAATTTAATAGTTATGAGCACTTTAAGAAACAAAGTACAGTTAATTGGGCACGTAGGAAACGACCCTGAAATTTTAAATCTTGAATCGGGTAAAAAACTGGCCAAATTTTCCATCGCCACAAACGAAAGTTACAAGAACAGCAAAGGCGAAAAGATCACCGATACACAATGGCATAATATAGTGGCCTGGGGAAAAACCGCCGAACTGATTGAAAACTATGTTCCAAAAGGCAAAGAAATAGGGATTGAAGGCAAACTCACCAGTCGCAGTTATGAGGATAAAGATGGAGTTAAAAAATATATAACCGAAGTGGTTTGCAGTGAATTGTTGCTGATGGGAAAATAAGATAAAACATTCGTGCATTCCTGGCCAGTTCTAATCAATATGATGTTTTACGCCATGAATGCACGAATAATTTTATAATGTCAGTTCGAGCGAAGTCGGGAACTTCTGGCTAAGAAATTACGGTCCCATTTTCAACACCTTCTGTATCTGGATTCAAAAACACCAGTTTTCCCTCGGAATTTTCGGTCATCAGGATCATTCCCTGGCTTTCCACTCCGCGCAATTTTCTTGGCGCAAGGTTTATAAGCACGGTCACTTTTTTGCCGATAATCTCTTCAGCCTTAAAACTTTCGGCAATCCCGGAAACAATCGTCCTGATATCCAATCCTGTATCTACTTTTAAGACCAGTAATTTATCAGCTTTCGGCATTTTTGTAGCCTCCACGATGGTTCCTGCCCGCAGGTCCATTTTTGTAAAATCCTCGAAGGTGGCCATTTCCTTTTGAGGTTCCACTTTCTTATTTTCTGCTTTGTTTGCTGCTTTTGTAGCTTCCAATTTTTCTAATTGTTTCTCAATTTGTTCATCTTCTATTTTGCTGAAAAGCAATTCGGCTTTTCCAATATGGTGTCCTGCGGGAAGCAATGCTTCTTTCGTACTTACTTCGTTCCAGGAGTTGGCTTGATTACCTGGCATAGAAGTAGCTTCCTGTTCCATATTTAAAAACGTTCTTAATTTTGCCGAAGTAAAAGGTAAAAACGGTTCACTAAGCGTAGCTAATGCCGATGAAATTTGCAAAGCGACATACATCACGGTCTTAACCCGTTCTTCATCGATTTTTATCATTTTCCAGGGTTCTTCATCTGCCAGGTATTTATTTCCCAACCTGGCAAGGTTCATCAATTCTCCCTGGGCTTCCCTAAACCTGTATTTTTCTATAGAACTTGCGATCACGGCAGGATAAGCCTTAAGTGTTGCAAGCGTATGTTTATCCACTTCTGAAAATTCTCCCGGAGTGGGAACTTCCCCGGAATAATATTTATCGGTAAGCACCAATACCCTGTTGATGAAATTTCCAAAAACGGCCACTAACTCGTTGTTGTTCCTGGCCTGAAAATCTTTCCAGGTGAAATCGTTGTCCTTTGATTCCGGTGCATTCGCGGTTAAAACATAGCGCAACACATCCTGCTGATCGGGAAAATCCTGAAGATATTCGTGCAACCAGACAGCCCAGTTTTTGGAGGTGGAAAGCTTCTTGCCTTCCAGGTTTAAAAATTCGTTTGCCGGAACATTTTCAGGTAAAATATAACTGCCCTCGGCTTTTAGCATTATTGGGAAAATAACACAGTGAAAAACAATATTGTCTTTTCCTATAAAATGCACCAATTTGGTGTCTTTCTCTTTCCAGTAATCCTCCCAGTTTTTTCCTTCCCTTTCTGCCCATTCTATGGTTGAAGAAATATAACCGATAGGAGCGTCAAACCAAACATAAAGCACTTTCCCTTTAGCATCTTTCAAAGGGACCGGAATTCCCCAATCCAGATCCCTGGTTACGGCACGCGCCCTTAAGCCATCGTCTATCCAGGATTTCACTTGCCCGTACACGTTGGTTTTCCAGTCTTTTTTATGACCTACCAGGATCCATTCCTTTAACCAGTCCTCATATTGATCTAGCGGTAAAAACCAGTGTTTTGTTTCTTTTTTAGTTGGCTTGGCACCGGTAATTGCCGATTTAGGATTTATTAGATCGTTAGCACTCAAGGAAGATCCGCAACTTTCACATTGGTCACCATAAGCCTCTTCATACCCACATTTTGGGCAAGTTCCGGTTACAAACCGGTCTGCCAAAAACTGATTGGCCTCTGCATCATATAATTGTTCGGTGGTTTCTTCTATAAACTTTCCTTCCTCATATAATTTAGCAAAAAATTCTGAAGCTGTTTTATGATGAATTTTGCTGGAGGTCCGGGAATAATTATCAAACGAAACCCCGAAATCTTCAAAGGAGCTTTTAATTATCGTGTGATATTTATCGATTATTTGCTGTGGGGTTACTCCTTCTTTTTTTGCTTTCATAGGAATTGCAGCGCCGTGCTCATCGCTTCCGCAAACAAAGGCAACATCATTTCCCTGCATTCTTAAAAACCGTGCATAAATATCTGCCGGTACATAAACCCCCGCCAAATGCCCAATATGAATAGGACCGTTTGTGTAAGGCAATGCTGCTGTAATAGTATATCGTTGTGGAGAATTATTCATTTATTCTGGATCTTTTTTAAGAGTGCAAAGGTAAGCATCTGTTAAATACTTCAAGTTAAATTCTTGTAAAAGACAAGGCAACTTTGGAAAATCTATCTAATATTTGCCAAAATTAAACCAATGCGAAAAATATACTCCTTATTTATGGTCCTTAGCCTGGCTTCCTGCGGCAGTACAAAAAATACAACTATAGTAACTTTGGACAAATTTGTGATTGAAAATCTTATCAGATTTAATTCTGAAAAAATTAAAGAAAAATATCCGGATGCCAATATTTATGAAGCTATTGGCTTTTTTGAAGAAGGCACCGAAGAACTTCCTTACAGCGTTTTATATCCTGATACTCCCAACGAATTGAACATAACCTGGGCCGACGCTTCACGGACTCAAATTTATGACATCCAGTTTTCAATAGGAGGAGACTGGAAATCATCAACCGGGATAAGAATTGGAACTACTTACGCAGAATTAAATGAGCTGAATGGCAAACCTATTTCCTTTTACGGGTTTGGATGGGATTATAGCGGTGCCGTGGTTTGGAACGAAGGTGAATTTGAAAAAAGCAAACTTCGTGTATTTCTGTCTCCGGAAAAAGAACCAAATTCCAAATTTTATGACGATCATATTATTAAAGCCTCCCCTGAAGAAATTGCAGATATGAACCTTCGGGTAGGATCTATCGTCTATAAATTATAGCTGGTTTAACAGATTAAAAAATGGGGCGAATCCCCTATTTGTAATTCGCTGAAAATGAGCCACTTTTATAAATCATAATTTATTCGACCAATAAAAAACTTAAATGGCAGCACATAACGAACTCGGGAAAAAGGGAGAGGAACTAGCGGTGGAGTTTCTTCTTAAAAGAGGTTATAAAATTGTTGCCAGGAATTTTATTTATCAAAAAGCTGAAGTTGATATCATAGCCCGTAAAGGCAAGACACTTGCCATAATTGAAGTTAAAACCCGCAGCACGCCGGATTTTGGAGACCCCCAGGAATTTATAAAGGCCAAACAAATTCAAAACCTCGTAAAAGCCGTTGATCATTTTGTAGATGAACACGATTTGGATGTGGAAGTGAGATTTGATATTGTGGCGATCATTAAAAACAAGGCCGGAACAAGATTAGAACATTTGGAAGATGCATTTTTGCATTTTGGACAGAAAAGCATAATTTAAGACCCCGATAGATTAGTGGTTAAAACCTCACAGGTTTCAGTATTTGTGAGGTTTTACGATTTTAGACTTCACAGGTCTTTAGGACCTGGGAGGTCTTCCACGTGTTTTGTTATAAAATCCAACGGCTCCAGCACTTTTAATGCTTTGTCAATTGAATTTATTTTTTCAAAAGTTAACAACAATCTCAACCCGGCGCGGGTTTTCTTTTCCTTCATAGTACAGGAATGAGAATGGGCTTGCACATATTGCAATACCTTTGTAAAGGCATTGGTCTGGTAAAAGCTTGATTGCTGGTCGGAAATAAAATAACCAATAAATTTCCCCTGTTTCATCACCACTTTTTCAAGTCCTATTTTAGATGCAATCCATTTTATACGCACGCTGTTCAGCAAATCTATCGCCTGTATAGGCAACTCGCCAAACCTGTCAACCAGTCGTTCTTCAAATTTTTTCAGATCAACTTCGGTTTTAATGCTGTTCAGTTCGGTATATAAATTAAGGCGTTCCGAGATATTGTTGATATAATCATCGGGGAACAACAACTCAAAATCGGAATCTATCTGGGTATCTTTCACAAAGGTTCTATCCCCTATATTTTCGCTTTCCTCATAGAGTTCTTTAAATTCATTTTCTTTTAGCTCTTCAATGGCTTCATTCAGGATCTTCTGATAGGTTTCAAATCCTATTTCATTGATGAAACCGCTTTGTTCGCCACCCAACAAGTCCCCGGCTCCGCGAATTTCAAGATCCTTCATCGCGATGTTGAAGCCGCTGCCAAGTTCGCTGAACTGTTCCAGGGCTGTCATCCGTTTCCGGGCATCATCTGTCATTACCGATTCCGGCGGAGTGATAAAATAACAAAACGCCTTTTTATTGCTTCGGCCCACCCGACCGCGCATTTGGTGCAGATCAGACAATCCAAAATTATTGGCATTATTGATAAAGATCGTGTTGGCATTGGTCACATCGAGCCCGCTTTCAACAATTGTTGTGGAAACCAGCACATCAAATTCCCCATTCATAAAACTCAGCATCAGCTTTTCAAGTTTTTTCCCTTCCATTTGTCCGTGGCCTACACCAACTTTTGCATCGGGCACCAATCGTTGGATCATCCCGGCAACTTCTTTTATATTCTCGATCCGGTTATGAATAAAGAAAACCTGTCCACCCCGCTGGATCTCATAAATAATGGCATCGCGGATTATTTCTTCTGAAAATCGAACAAAATTGCTTTCAATAGGATACCTGTTTGGCGGTGCGGTGTTAATGGTAGAAAGATCCCGTGCAGCCATCAGGCTGAATTGCAGCGTTCGCGGAATAGGAGTCGCCGTAAGCGTAAGCGTATCCACATTTTCCTTGATGGTTTTAAGTTTGTCTTTTACCGCTACTCCAAATTTTTGTTCTTCATCTACGATCAGCAAACCAAGATCTTTGAACTTAACCGCTTTGCTCACCAGTTGATGGGTCCCGATAATGATGTCTACGCTACCCTTTGCCAAATCCTCCAGGGTTTCTTTGCGTTCTTTTGCCGTTCTAAAGCGATTTAAATAATCTACGCTCACCGGGAAATCCTTTAAGCGTTCGGTAAATGTTTTATGATGCTGAAATGCCAGAATGGTAGTCGGTACCAAAACAGCCACTTGTTTCCCATTATCTACTGCCTTAAATGCAGCACGGATCGCGACTTCTGTTTTTCCGAAACCTACATCCCCGCATACCAACCGGTCCATTGGGCGGTCGTTTTCCATATCCAGTTTCACATCGGCTGTCGCGGTAGTTTGATCTGGTGTATCTTCATATAAAAATGAAGCCTCCAATTCATTCTGCAAATAACTGTCGGGGCCAAAGGCAAAACCTTTCTGCAATCGGCGTTTGGCATAGAGTTCAATTAAATTGAACGCGATATGCTTGACCCGCGCCTTGGTTTTTTCCTTTAAATTCTTCCAGGCATTGCTACCAAGCTTGTATATTTTTGGCGGTTTCCCGTCCTTCCCTGTGAATTTTGAAATTTTGTGCAGCGAGTGAATGCTGAGATATAAAATATCGCGCTCGCCGTAAACCAATTTGATTGCTTCCTGCTTTTTGCCCTCTACATCTATCTTCTGCAATCCTCCAAACTTCCCTATCCCGTGATCTATATGCGTAACATAATCTCCAACCTCAAGATTGGTGAGTTCCTTCAGGGTTATCGCCTGTTTTTTGGCATAGCCGTTTTTTAGATGGAATTTATGGTAACGCTCAAAGATTTGATGATCTGTATAACAAATCATTTTGGAATTTTCGTCTATAAAACCTTGGTAAAGGGACAATACCAGGGTTTTATATTCCACTTTTCTGTCCTGATCTTCAAAAATATCGTGAAAACGTTTTGCTTGCTGATCGCTGGCGCAAAAAATAAAGTTTTTATATCCGGCCTCCTGGTTTTCGATTAAATTATCGATGAGCAGGTTAAATTGTTTATTAAAAGAAGGTTGCGGCTTTGTATTAAAGCTAATTACTTCTTTTTGAATTGCCGATCCAGGCTGCGAGTGGCGCATTGTGCCGCCTCCCTGTAAAAATCCCTGATCTCCCAGTTCTACCACCGTAAAATCCAAGAGCTGCTTTAATAACAATCCTGAAGTGCAAAAAAGTTCTTGCGGTTTGCTGTGTTTTATTTCTTCTGATAGCTCTTTAAAGGCTTCTTCTGCTTTCTCAAAAAGTTTGTCCATCGCCCCGGAAAGCAAATCAAGGTTTTTTACAAAAACAACAGTTTTTGAGGCGATGTATTTTAAAAAACTCTCCCGTACCTCATCCAGCCTTTTATTCTCCACATTTGGCATCACCGAGATCTTCTTGACTTTTTCTGTAGAAAGCTGGGTTTCCACATCAAAACTTCGGATGGAGTCCACCTCATCCCCAAAAAATTCAATCCGGTAAGGCTCATCATTGCTGAAGGAAAAAACATCAATGATCCCACCACGAACCGAAAACTCGCCCGGTTCAGTCACAAAATCCACCCGCTTGAATTTGTATTCGAATAAAACTTCATTTACAAAATCTATAGAAAGAGGATCGCCGACAGAAATTTTCAGGGTGTTCTTCTCCAATTCCTTTCGGGTGACAACTTTTTCAAAAAGCGCATCGGGATAGGTGACAATTATTGCCGGTTTTTTACGGGAATTTATTCGGTTTAGCACCTCAGAGCGCAACAGGACGTTGGCGTTGTCGGTTTCTTCAAGTTGATAGGGCCTTCGGTAACTTCCGGGATAAAACAAGACATTCTTTTCACCCACAAGTTGTTCAAGGTCATTCAAATAGTAGGCGGCTTCTTCCTTATCGTTAAATATCAGCAAAAAGGGTTTGTCTGCTTCTTCAAAAGCATTGGCAAGCACGTAAGAAAGTGCAGAGCCAACAAGGCCTTTTATGTGAATTCGAGATGGATTTTCTTCAGAAAGGGCAATAGATTTTCCCAGTTTCTGCTGTTGCAGGGACTGTGCAAAAGATTTGGCAATTATGGTTTTACTCATTGCGGCAAAGATAATCGCTGCGGCTTTCCTTTACAAAAAATTTATAGTTTTTTGTAAGAAACTGCATTTAAAATAGTGCCTGATAGGGTTTAAATCCTGTTAACTTCAAAATAATCAATTTTTTATCCATTGAAACGGTACTATTTTGATTGATTTCAGCCAATAATAAATGCTGAAGATGGAAATATTTAAAGAATCTTATGTTTTTAGGTGAGCTTTAAATATTCACCTTACTATTTAGCAACTTATAAAAAGGGTTGGTTTTTCTATTGACAAATCCGTGATAGCTGATATTAGCGAGAAGTAAAATTGCACCTCCAATGGCTGTATAGGCAATAAGTTGATTTCCGCTTTCATGCCTCACATAAATAGCAATAAGAGCCCATATACCTACCAATGCAAATTCTCGCATATTTCGTTTATAGATTATAAGTGAATTTATGATCACTGCAATCACGATCATAATCACAGTCCACTGGCTTTCGCTAAATATCCAGCCATCCCAACTTATTTTGGACAGGTAAGCGGCTACATTGGCAATAGAAGCCACTGAGATCCAGCCGGCGTACAAACAAATTGGCCACCATGTAAAAGCGATTATTTTTAGTGGAGCATCCCAGCGTTCCATATTGGTATTTAAAACGATTTTTAGAAGACTCCCTAAAATAACAAACATCACGATCACCGAAAGAAAGGTGTATTCATATAACCAGACTATTACCCAAAGGGCATTGGCTAAATTGGCGATAATGAACCAGTATCCGGTTTTCAGGATATAACCCGAGTCGAAATAGCTTGAAAAAGCTTTGTATAGTTGGAATCCGGCATAAAAAAGCAGGGAAATAAAAATTATTCCCCAAATGGAAAATGCATATCCTGCCGGGGTGAACAAATTATCGTATTCCCTGCTCAGACTGGCGATAGTGTTGTTATTAAATCGCCCGGCCTGGGCAAAATAATTAACTGCGATTACAAGGATTACCGAAAGAAAATTTAAGACCGAAAGTTTTTTACTCATTTCAAGAAAGTTGTGTTATCCATCTAAAATTACTTCATTTTTTTATTTTTGAAAGATTTAGTTTCCTGCAAGGGAGGAAATCCATATTTCCCGGACAATTTTCCAGGTCAAAATAAATACTTTAGTGTTTTAAATAAATTTTAAGGATACTTACAAGTCGCTTTAATTATATTTGTTACAACAAAAACTTTAAAATATGTCATTCTCAGATTTGTTTGGTTCAGGAGAACATTTGCGAAATTTAGGTCATTTCTCGGCTATCGTCCATTTAGCGGCTGTTGATGGTGAAATAAATGAACTTGAAGAAGTTCAATTGCGACGTTTTGCCGCAAAACTGGATATAAGCGAAACGGAATACCTTGAAGTAATACGAAATCCCAAAGCTTACCCCGTTCACGCTCTAAATACCTATGAGCACAGACTTGAAAGGCTTCACGATTTGTTCAAGATCATTTATGCAGACCATGAAATCGATGAGGAAGAAGTTCATTTGATTAAAAAATACGCTTTAGCCATAGGTTTTACCGCAACAACTGCAGAACCCCTTATAAATCGTTCCATTCAGATTTTTAGCGGAAGAATTGATTTTGAAGATTATAAATATTTAGTAGAGAAAAATAATAACTAATTTTCGTATTTAGCCATAAATTCTTCTGCTTTCTCTACCATCTTAGTGCTTCCACAAAAATAAGGAGCCCTTTGATGGAGCTCTGTTGGAATGATGTCCATAATTCTTGTAAGACCGTCACT
>Ga0307486_1000687_pt1 | contig 29215 bp, 23 predicted proteins | sample CBIW02metaG_FD_203663 | JGI IMG/M metagenome (GOLD analysis project Ga0307486, IMG submission 203663) | Sea-ice brine microbial communities from Beaufort Sea near Barrow, Alaska, United States - CBIW 0.2 | ecosystem: Environmental > Aquatic > Marine > Coastal | place: USA: Alaska | collected... | reverse complement strand
AGGGTGAGGGCGATGTCGTGCTTCTCGACTCCGGTGAGCTCCGCGATGGCCTCCGCAGCGTCTTTCGCGATCGCGAAGGGATCAGCACTGGGGTTATCGAGGGGGTTAGTTGTGGGGGACTGAGACATGGCATCCACTCTAAACGGTGGGGCTCGCGACACGCCCTTGTGTCGGGCGCGAATCTGAGCAGTGCACACGTACGAGATGACGGTTTGTAGCTGGGGCCGAAGCGCGAGAGAATTGGCGCATGGCCTATGAGTTCGAGCGCACCCAACGTATTGCAGTACTCGGCGGTGGCCCTGGTGGCTACGAAGCAGCGTTGGCAGGAGCGCAACTTGGCGCGGAGGTGACTCTCGTCGAACGTGCCGGAGTTGGCGGCGCTGCCGTGCTTACCGACGTGGTTCCATCGAAGACGCTCATTGCGACTGCGGAAGCAACAAACGCTATTCGCGATGCCGCCGATCTCGGTGTGCAGTTCTATTCGCGTGGTGACTCTGGCCGTGTGGTTCGCCCCGACATCACAGTAAACCTCGCCGCAGTCAATGCTCGTCTCCTGCGTTTGGCCCAGCAACAGTCTGATGACATGAAGTCGCAGCTCATCAAGGCAGGCGTGCGCATCATCGAGGGAGAGGGCCGCTTAGATGGCCCTCAGCGGCTCGTGGTTTCCACCGGCAAAGGCAAGGCCGGGACCGACTTTGACGAGGTCGACGCCGACACCGTAATCATCTCAGTGGGTGCGCGGCCTCGCCTGCTCGACTCCGCGATGCCCGATGGCAAGCGCATCCTCACCTGGACTCAGCTCTACACAATCGACCAAACCCCTGAGCACCTCATCGTGGTTGGTTCCGGTGTTACCGGTGCCGAATTCGCCTCGGCCTACAGTGCCCTCGGTGCCAAGGTCACTCTGATTTCATCGCGCGACCGCGTGTTGCCCGGCGAAGACGAAGATGCCGCTCGCGTTATTGAAGATGTCTTCAAGCGCAACGGCATGACGGTGCTTTCGAAGTCTCGTGCAGAATCCGTAAAGGCTACAAAGGATGGGGTCGTTGCGACGTTGCAAGACGGCACAATTGTCGAGGGCACACACTGCCTCATGGCCGTTGGTTCGCTTCCCAATACAGAAAACCTTGGGCTCGAGGAGGCCGGAGTGCAACTGACCGAATCCGGCCACATCCGTGTCAACCGCGTCGCTCGCACCTCGATGCCGTCGATCTATGCCGCCGGCGACTGTTCCGATTTCTTCCCGCTCGCCTCTGTTGCTGCCATGCAGGGACGCACCGCCGTGTTCCACGCAATGGGCGACGGAGTGACGCCCATCGAGTTGCGCAACGTGGCATCCAACATCTTTACTCAGCCCGAGATCGCTACCGTCGGTTGGACGCAAAAGCAGATTGAAGATGGGCTCGCTCAGGGCACCATTTACAAGCTGCCCCTTGCCTCGAACCCGCGCGCCAAGATGATGGGCATCAAGGACGGTTTCGTGAAGCTATTTGCACGAACCGGTTCGGGCACCGTGATCGGTGGTGTCATCGTCGCGCCGAATGCTTCTGAGCTGATCATGACGCTTGCGCTCGCCGTAGAGCACCGGCTCACCGTCGATCAGATCGCCCGCGCATTCTCGGTATACCCGTCACTGACGGGAAGCATCACGGATGCTGCCCGTGCGATGCATATCGTCGGTTAGTGCACGAGAAGTTCTAGTTGAGCGGTAAAGCTGTTTCGCTCGGCGAATCAGTCGCTTCCTGAAGCTCGCGCACGTGTTCGACAAGCTTCGTTGCCGTCTGTTCATCGATAACAAGGTCGGTGATTACGCCGGCGCGCAACGCGGCGAGTAGTGGGACGACCTTGCTGTCACCGGCAACAACGCAGATGCGTCGAGGAATCAATCGCAGTTCGGCAGGGGTGGGGCCGGTTGCACGTGCGTTCATAGAGAAGTCTTCGTAGGTACCGTCTTCTCGCAGGAATATGGTGCACACGTCGCCGACGATTCCCTCGCGATCGAGCGTCTGGATGTCACCAGGTTCGAGGTAGCCGGCCGAGTAGACGTGGCTCGGCACTTCGCCGGCAATCGCACCGATCGAGAACAGTGCGATATCGGCGCGGCGCTGATACTCAAGCACGCGCACAATCGACCGTTCCGACCACATTGCGTTGCGTGTTTCCGCGAAATCGAAGAAGGCGGGTACGGGAAAAAGGTGAACTTGGGCGTCAAACGCTTCACCAAATTGTGCGATCAGGTTGCCCGCATATTCGACTCCTGAGGTGCGCACGTTTGCGGCACCATTGAGCTGCACGATGGCACTTCCGCGGGTAGGCTTCTTGCCCAAATGACGCGCGATTGCGGCCAAAGTCGTACCCCAAGCGACGCCCATGATCATGTCTGAATCGAACCATCCGGTTACGATTCTGGCCGTTGCTCTCGCGACGTGGTCGAGTCGTTCGGCTTCGTCGGCAAGGTCCGCGACGGGTACAACGTGGGTTTCGACCCCGAAGTACGTCTCTATCTTCTTGGAGAGCCCTGGACCACGGGTCGGGGTGGGTCGGAGGGTAATTTCGACAAGGCCGCTGTCGCGGGCATCACGAAGCAGTCGGGAGACGCTCGATCGCGACATGTGCAGGTGGTTGGCGATGGCCTCCATCTTGATGTCTTGCAGATAATACATCGACGATGCGGCCAGCATTGCCTCTTCTCGTTCCATGTTTCCCATCTTTGCACGTCCGTGCAGATGTCTTGCGCGGTTGGTCACCTCGGATAAGTGTCGTACTACGCTGCTGATAAGCGAATCAATCGAAAGATTCTCTTCGCATTCTGCGCAACTCCTAGAAGACAGGAACAAGTGGTCATGGCTGATCAAGCTCTCACACGAGCAACTCGCGAAAAGGCGATCCAGCGTCTTGTCGACAGCGTAGAACCAGGCCGTGAACTTGATGTGCTTGTTATTGGTGGTGGAATAACCGGTGCAGGAATTGCTTTGGATGCTGCGACTCGCGGTCTCGATACCGTCGTCGTAGAAGCCCAAGACTGGGCAGCTGGCTCCTCTAGTCGCTCCAGCAAACTGATCCACGGCGGACTGCGCTACCTGCAGATGCTTGACTTCAAGCTCGTGCACGAAGCCCTCACCGAGCGCGACCTTCTCCTCAACACTGTGGCCCCGCACCTCGTCCGTCCGCTGCCGTTCCTCTATCCGCTGCGTCACCGCGTGTGGGAGCGTGCCTTCGTTGGTGCCGGAATCGCACTCTATGACTTCCTCGCAACGGTCAGCACCGGCAAGGCCAAGGGAAAGCGAAGTGTCCCGTGGCACCGGCACATGTCCCGCAAGCAGCTCGCTGCCCGCTTCCCAGGACTCTCCAAAGATGCCGCTGTCGGCGCTATCGAGTACTGGGATGCCAACGTAGATGACGCACGTTACGTCGTCAGCGTTGTTCGCACCGCTCACGCACACGGCGCGCGTGCGGCCAGCCGCATCCAGGTTGTAGAAATCACCAAGAACGACGACGGCGTCGTCAACGGCGCCGTTCTGGCTGACCTCGAGACTGGCGAAACGTTCCCGGTGCGTGCCACGGCGGTCATCAACTCGACAGGTGTCTGGACCGGTGAAACCCAGGCCCTCGCGAACGAAAGTGGTGGCCTGAAAGTTCTCGCATCAAAGGGCATCCACATTGTGGTTCCGCGCGAGCGCATTACCGGCGAAGCAGGCCTCATCTTGCAGACCTCAAAGAGTGTCCTCTTTGTGATTCCGTGGTCGCGCTACTGGATCATTGGTACCACTGACACCCCGTGGAAGCAGAACCTGCTCAACCCCGCAGCCACAGCAGACGACATCGACTACGTCATTGCAGAAGCAAATGAGGTGCTCGCCGACCCCATCGATCGTTCTGACATAGTCGGCACCTGGGCAGGACTTCGCCCGCTGCTGCAGCCGGGCACGATGGAGGGCACCAACTCAGCCAAGGTGTCCCGCGAGCACACCGTTGCGTCGCCCATTCCCGGTCTCACCGTCATCGCCGGTGGAAAGTTCACCACCTACCGGGTGATGGCGAAAGACGCTGTCGACTTTGCTCTCGGCAAGGACGCCGCCAACGCGAACCCGTCAACGACGGCATCCATTGGTCTAGTGGGAGCGGAAGGTCTCGACGAGGCTCGCGACAATACGCGCGCCCTGAGCGAGCGCTTCGGATGGAGTGAGCAATTGATCGATCACTTGCTGCACCGCTACGGCGCGAACATCTCAGAAATCGTGGCAATCGCCGACGCTGACGCCGCTATGGCGCAGCCGTTGACGCCCGCTTCCGCCTACCTGCGTGCGGAGATTGCGTACGCGATAACCCACGAAGGTGCACTGCACCTTGAGGACATCATGGTTCGCCGTACGCGGATCAACTATGAGTACGTCAACCAGGGTGCAGCGGCCGTGCCGGAGGTTTCGGAAATTGCCGCGATGCTTCTCGGATGGGATGACAAGACCACCGCCCACGAAGTTGCCGTCTACCGCCAGATGGCAGCTGCCGTGGAGGCTGCCTCGCAAACTCGCGATGACGAAAGCGCATCAGAGGTTCGGGAGGCTGCACCCCAGATCGTGCCGCTTGTGGTCCCCATCGTGGAATAGCGGATGCACGACTACGGTTTTGGCTAGTAGCGCGATCAGCGTCTCAGCGAAAGGGAGCTCGTGAATCAGCAGGTTCAATTTGGACTCGGCACATTTGGCGATGTCACGGTAGACGAGAGCGGAACGCCGCTCAGCCAGGCCCAGGTCATCCGCAATGTTGTTGCCGAAGGCGTTCTTGCCGACAAGCTTGGAATTGACTACTTCGGTGTTGGCGAGCATCACCGCGATGACTTCGCGATCACTGCTCCCGAAACGGTACTTGCGGCGCTCGCCGTCGCGACCGAGAACATTCACTTGGGTTCGGCGGTCACTGTCTTGAGCTCCGACGACCCGGTTCGTGTGTACGAGCGGTTCGCAACGGTCGATGCACTCTCGAATGGTCGAGCCGAGATCATCCTGGGCCGAGGTTCGTTCACCGAGTCTTTCCCGCTCTTTGGCTACAACCTGGCTGACTACGAAACCCTGTTTTCTGAGAAGCTCGACCTCTTTTCCGAGCTCATCAAAGAGGAACCCGTTACGTGGAAGGGCACTATCCGTGCCGCACTCAACGATCAGGAAGTCTTTCCACGCACCGAATCTGGCAAACTCAACACTTGGATTGGTGTCGGGGGAAGCCCAGAGTCTGTCGTGCGCGCCGCCCGCTACGGGATGCCGTTGGTGCTCGCCATCATCGGGGGCCAGCCTGAACGTTTCGCGCCCTATGCCGAACTTTTCCACCGCGCACTCGCCGAGCTTGGCCAGCCCGACCTGCCGATCGCTGTGCATTCGCCCGGCTACATCACCGACTCGGATGATCAGGTCGTCGATGAGCTGTGGCCGCACTACCGCGTGATGCGTGACCGTATCGGGCGCGAACGAGGGTGGCCGGCATCCACTGAAGAAGAATTCTTGGGTGAAGTTCAGCACGGCTCGATGTACGCAGGATCGCCAGAAACCGTCGCGCAGAAGATTGCGAAAACCGTCTCTGCACTCGGCATCCAGCGATTCGACATGAAATACAGCGCTGGCACGCTGCCGCATGAGCGCATGATGCGCAGTATTGAGTTGTACGGCACCAAGGTGATCCCGCGAGTGCGGGAGCTGTTGGCTGAAGGCGCCTAGCGGCTCTTTGTAGCCTTAGCGGCTGGCGTCGCAACCTCGCCAGAAGAAGACTGTGCGGCTCGGCGTGAGCGACGCTTGGCGCGCACGATCAGCAGGATGATTCCGGCGATGATCGCGGCGAAGACGAGCCATGGTACGAGTACGCCTAATGCGACAAGTACGCCCGCGAAGAATGCCACGAAACTGTTCCAGCCGGTAATAATGCCGGCGAAGAAGTCGTCAGGTTCAACGCTGGGGGCATCCGCGACGGAAACAAGATTGAGGGTGAGCGTCGACATTGCGACCTGATCGTCAAAGTAACGCTTCTGCGACTTCAGACTTTCAAGTTCGCCCTGGCGGCTAGAAATCGCGGTTTCCAACTGAATGAGCGTTTCGGTGTCCTCGGCCTTGGTCAACAACGCCAAGAGGCGCTCAACTGACGCATCGAGGGCGGTAATTCGTGCTTCAAGGTCGCGCGACTGCATCGTCACGTCGACCGAATTGATCGACACCTCTTGTAACGTGCCGAGTTCCTTGAATTTGTCGAGGGTCGCGGTGAGCTCGGATGCGGGAATGCGCAGAGTCAACGTTGAACTGCCGCGGTCACCATCGCGCGGAGCGTATTGGCTTCGACCGTCTACGCGCCCGCCAACCGACTCGGTAATGCGAATCGCGTCTGAGCTCGCGTCCTCCGGGCTCGTGACGGTCACCGACATGAACCCGGTAGTGATTACTTCACGACTCGTCTCCGCGATCCCCGTGTCAGAGGCTATTCCGCCGTCGATCAAGCTGTCTGCCGTGCCGGATCGACCGTCCGCCGCTTCCTCGGCAATCGTCACTTGCGGCTCGCCGGGAGCCATCTCGCTAACCCCTGCCGAACATCCGGCAAGAGTGAGCGTTGAAAGAGCCAGTGCTGTGGTGATGAATAGTGTGCGCCTCATGATTTCACCGTAGAACTTCACCACCAGAAGAACTACCCAACGTTTGTGGCTTTTCGGGCGTCACCTCCGCGGCACGCGCGCCGTCACCTTGATGTTCTCTGGGAGCACTCTTGGTGTTCCATGAAATATTCGAGGAAGCGTCGAATGCGTGGGTATCGTGGCATTGTGCCAACAGGAAGGGCACTGCACGACACGGATTACTGACCATTGGGAGGAATCATGGGTCTCATCGATAATGCAAAAGATGCAGGCGAAGCAACCGCCAAGAAGGTGGGTGAATTCGTCGACGACACGAAAGAACGTGTGAGCGACGCCGCTGACCAGGCCAAAGCTGATGTGGAAGTGTCGAAAGCACAAGCCGACCTTGAGCGCGCAGAAGCTGAGCGCAAAGCCACGGAGGCGAAGAACGAGTACAAAGAAGACCTGCGCTAATCCGTTCTCTAAGCCCGGCGTTCACCCCGCTGGGGGTGGGATAGTAGGGCTATGGGTTTCTGGGGAACGCTTCGACGTTGGCTTCGCCCGTCGAGAACGCCCGTGCTGAACATCGTCGCGGATGAGGGCGACGGCCCCGTGATTATCTTTATCCACGGGATCGCCTCATCCTCGGCGACCTACGCGCGAGTCATCCCGCAGCTTTCTGACAACTACCGCTGCATCTCGTTCGACCTCTTGGGGTTCGGTGAATCCCCAAGCCCGGCGAATGCGACATTCACGATCGAAGAACACGTTGATTCGATCAGCACCACAATTCACTCGCTCAAGCTCGATGCGCCATTCATCCTTGTGGGGCACTCCCTCGGCAGTTTGCTGGCAGCGCGGTACGCGGCGAGGCATCCGAGCAAAGTGAGTCGTTTGGTTCTGGTAAGTCCTCCGGTCTATGTGCCAGCGAAGCAGATTGGGGATCCGCTGGTGCGAGCACGCGTTGGCGCCTACATGCGTGCCTACGAGTTCTTGCGCACGAACAAAGAGTTCACGATGGCGACGGCAGACACGCTCCGCAGGCTTTTTCAGCTCGACGAGATCCTGGATCTCTCGGAACACAACTGGCGAGCGTTCGTTTTGAGTCTGCAGAATTGCATCGAAACTCAAACCACGATCAGCGACATTGCCGCTGTCCGGGTGCCGATCGACGTGATCTATGGTTCGCTCGACCAGTTCATTGCCCCGGGCACCATGCGCATCATCGAACAAATGCGACATGTCACGATGCACCGAGTTGAAGCAAACGACCACCTCGTGCGCAAACGCTTAGCCCAACGGTTGGTGAGTGTGATCACCGCGGGCCGCGCGGTTGCTGAGAAGAATGCATAACGCGGAATAACTGCCGATGGCCATGGTTGCAGCCCACATGACCAAACTTATGATTGTTGTTGCAAGTGTTCGTCCCGGCCGTGTAGGCCTCCCCATCGCCAAGTGGGTTGACGAGGTAGCGCAGGCGAACGGCGACTTCGAGATCGACTTTGCTGACCTCGCCGAGATCAATTTGCCCTTCATGGACGAGCCAGGTCACCCCGCTGCTCGCCAGTACACAAAGCCGCACACCATCGCCTGGAGCGAGCGAGTGGATGCCGCAGACGCCTTCATCTTCGTCACCCCCCGAATACAACCACAGCTTCTCGCCAGCGCTTAAGAACGCAATGGACTTCCTCAAGCAAGAGTGGGACAACAAGCCCGTCGGCTTCGTCAGCTATGGCGCATCCGCAGCAGGCACTCGCGGCGTTGCCGCCCTCGACTCAGTGCTTGGCTTCATGGGCATGCGCAAGGTCAGCCCCAGTGTTGACATCAGCGCCGTCTGGACCCGCGTTGTCGACCACAAATTCCTTGCCGAAGAGCGCGAAGTTGAGACGCTCAACGCTCAACTCGCTCAGCTCACGTCCTACTCGGAGTTGTTCGCGAGCGTTCGCTAACCATCGTTCCACCGTGTAGCGCCAGAGGGCGACCGCGGCCTGCTACACCCGCACGACTGAGGAGTAGCGTGGGTTCTGACGTAGGGAGCGAATATGCCCGAGCAGCTCACGGCAACCGTATGCATCGCGGGCGGTGGTCCCGCCGGAACCGTGGCTGGCCTCATCCTCGCCAGCGCAGGAGTTGACGTCGTCGTGCTCGAGAAGCACGCTGACTTCTTGCGTGACTTTCGGGGCGACACCGTTCACCCGTCGACGCTGAACCTGCTCGATCAGTTGGGCTTGGGCGACGAAGTGAAAGCCATTGACCACACTGAACTGTCAGTGCTTGATGCAGTCATTGATGGCATCCGAGTGCACGCCGTCGACTTCACCTCCCTGCCGGCGCCGCACCGTTACGTCACCCTCATGCCGCAGTGGGATTTGCTAACGCTTCTGGTTGATGAGGCGCGCAAGCAGCCGACATTCCGGTTGGTGCTGGAGGCGAATGTTAATTCGGTAATTCAGGAAAATGGTCGAGCGGTCGGGGTTGACGCGACGACACCGGACGGCCCGCTGCGAGTAAACGCGGCGTTGACGGTGGCGGCCGACGGCCGTGATTCTGCCGTGCGCGACTCCCTTGGGCTCGTGCCCTCAGACTACGGTGTGCCCATTGATGCGCTGTGGTTTCGGGTGCCGCGACCGACGAAAACAATGAGGGATACGCTCGCAAATCTCAGGGACGGTTCCGCGCTCGTGACGATTCCGCGCCCCGGCTACTTTCAGTGTGGGCTACTCATTCGCAAAGGCACTTTTCCTGAGTTTCAGAAGGCAGGCATCCAAGCGTTCCGCGACAAGATTGCAAGCACAGCACCCCGCCTTGCCGAAGTCACGGACGAGATTGGCAGCTTCGATGACGTGAAGCTGCTGTCGGTGCAGATCAATCGCCTCCACGAATGGTCGGTGCCGGGAGCGATGTGCATTGGTGATGCCGCCCACGCAATGTCGCCCGCGTTCGGCGTCGGCATCAACTACGCCATCCAAGATGCGGTCGCCCTTGCGAACAAACTTGTGCCGGTGCTCCGCCAGCAAGGAGTGGATGCCGCCGCCATCGATGCGGTCTCGAGCGCCGTGCAGCGCCGCCGGGCACTGCCCACCGCGCTCATGCAGCGCATGCAACGCGTCGCGCACCGGCTGATCGATAGTGCGACGAGTCGCGTCGTCATCCACAATCCACCGACGCCGCGGGAACGGTTCGTCATTGCGGTGCTGCTGCCGCGCATCCGCCCCATATTGGCTCGGATTGTCGGCTACGGCTACGGCTTTCGGCCCGAGCGCATCGCGCGCGGAATATTGAAGCTGCCCCGCTAGTAGGTTTCGAGCACCGTCGTCACGGCCCATACGACGCTGGCGCCGATGAGGGCGCTGAACAGCAGGAGCCACACGATCGACGGGATTCCGGTGCGCTTAAACAGCAGGTAAGCATCAGAAGTGCTCAGCTGCTCACGACGGCGGGTGTGTACGCCGACGACGGTAGCGAGGCCGCGCACGCTACCCACGAGGAGTGCGATTGCGATCGCCAAGAGAACGTAGCTCTGTTGCTCCGGGGTTGCCCATAGCCAGAGGGCTGCGCTCGCCGCCGCCGAAATCGCGACAACGAGGAATCCGAACAGGTTGCGGATTACCAGCAGGGTGAGCACGAGGATCGCTCCTCCGACGAAGAGCGCAATGGCCGTGTAGCCCTGGGTGACGCACCACAACTGGATGGCTCCGACGATGGCGGGAGCGGGGTAACCGAGTGAGCCACTGATTGCTGAACCGAGCTTGCCGCGCCCGCTACTGACCGCTTCGCCCGAGTGATTCATGCGGATCTTCATTCCGTGCACGAAGCGCCCGGTCAGGATCGCGCCGATCGCGTGCCCCAACTCGTGGACGAGCGTTGTGAAGAGTCCGAACCACTTCCAGATCGGCTGCGGAATGCTAAGTATGGCTGCGGCCGCCACAATCACGATCAGTAGTGTCGGCGAGATCTCGACAGGGGTAGTGCGGGCAAGAGAGTCGAGAAAATCTTCCATCTACGTATTCTCTCACTTGCATTGACAAGCCAGCCCACCGCTGAGGGCGTAACCTTGCCCCATGGACATTCGCACTCTCGGCCGCACGGGCCGCTCTGTTTCGGCAATCGGCCTCGGCACCTGGCAGCTTGGCGCCGACTGGGGTGACGTGAGCGAGACGGATGCTCGTGGAGTGCTCGACACTGCCGTCGATGGTGGAGTCACCTTCTTCGATACTGCTGACGTTTACGGTGACGGCCGCAGTGAATCGCTCATCGGTCGCTACCTTGCTGACCGCCAGGAGCTCGACATCACTGTTGCGACAAAGATGGGCCGTCGTGCAGAGCAGGATGCCGCACACTTCACTCTCGCGAACTTCCGTGAATGGACTGACCGGTCTCGCCGTAACCTCGGCACCGACACTCTCGACCTCGTGCAGCTGCACTGCCCCCCGACGGCTGTGCTCAGCATGGATTCCGTCTTCGACGACCTCGACACGCTCGTCGCCGACGGTGCCATCGCCGCCTACGGCGTGAGTGTTGAGACCGCGGATGAGGCGCTCGCCGCCATCGCCAGACCTAATGTTGCCAGCGTGCAGATCATCCTCAACGCGTTCCGCCTCAAGCCGCTGGATGCGGTGCTTCCAGCGGCGCACGATGCTGGCGTCGGAATCATCGCTCGTGTGCCACTCGCCTCGGGCCTGCTTAGCGGCAAGTACCGCGCCGACACCACGTTCGCCGAGAACGACCACCGTACCTATAACCGCAACGGTGAAGCCTTTGATGTGGGGGAGACCTTCTCGGGCGTCGATTTTGAAACCGGTGTTGCGGCCGCTCAAGAGTTTGCTGCGCTGCTTGCAGCCGAACCCGCGGTTGCCGATTTCTCGACCCCGCAGGTTGCTTTGGCTTGGGTTGCCCAGCAGCCCGGCGTGAGCGCGGTGATTCCAGGAGCACGCAACATTGCTCAGGCGCAGTCAAACGCTGCGGCCGGAGACGTGCCAGCACTGAGCGACGGATTCATGGCCGGTGTGCGCGAGATTTACGACCGCCACTTCCGTTCCGCTGTGCATCCACGCTGGTAGGGATCAGCGTCTATCGCCGCATCACTTTTCTCGCCACGGTGTTTCCTGCCCACTGCACAAGTTGCACAAGCAGAATGATGATGATGACGGCGGCCCAGGTCACAACGGGGTTGAACAGGCGGTAGCCGTATTGAATCGCGAAGTTTCCGAGCCCGCCTCCGCCGATATAACCGGCAACCGCTGACATGTCGACGAGCGCAACAAAGATGAACGTGTAGCCAAGAATGAGCGGCCCGAGCGCTTCGGGAATCAGCAACGTGAAGATGATGCGCAAAGGGCCTGCACCTACCGAGCGCGCGGCTTCGATAACGCCGGGCTGTACGGTCAGGAGGTTCTGTTCAACGATCCGGCTGATCCCGAATGCGGCCGCAAGTGACAGCGTGAAGATGATTGCATCGTTGCCGATTCCAGTCCCTACGACGGCGCGCGCAAGTGGTTGAGCAGCCGCCAGAAAGATGATGAACGGGATCGGCCGAAAGATGTTCACGAGAACATTGAGCACAGTGAACACTGCTGAGTTGGAAAGAAAGCTCCCGCGTCGTGTTGTGTACAGGCCTAGCCCGAGAACGAGGCCGCCTAGGCCGCCGAAGAATAGCGACAGCCCCACGATGTAGAGCGTCTCGTAGGCTGACTGAGCGAGCAGGGGGAGCAGTTCGATGAGTTCGTCCATTGCTAATTCACCTCCGTCACGGTCACGAGTGGGCGAACGCGAACTAGTGCCGATTCGATGGCGTTTTCGCTTCCTGTAATGCTTAACGTCAGGTGGCCAAAGGTGCGTCCCTGAATTTCGTTGATACCGCCGTAGATCAACTCAAATGCGACGCCGCTAGTGGCGAGTTCAACGAAGACTGACGACTGCGAAACGTTGCCGTCGTTAAACGAGAGCGTCACGATGCGTCCTGGATGCCGACGACGCAGTGTCTCGAGTTCGGTGGGTTCTGGCACTGCTTTCACCACGGTGGAGACGAATTTTTTTGTGGCATCGGCCTGAGGGTTAGAGAACACATCGAACACGTCACCGGTTTCGACGATGCGGCCTGAGTCCATAACAGCGACCTTGTGTGCGATGGAGCGGATCACATCCATCTCGTGGGTGATGACGACGATTGTGACACCGAACTCTTCGTTAACACGCTTGAGTACGGCCAACACTTCGCGCGTGGTTTCAGGATCGAGAGCACTCGTGGCTTCGTCGGCCAGCAAAATTTTGGGACTGGTGGCCAGCGCGCGTGCTATCCCGACGCGTTGCTTCTGGCCTCCGGAGAGCTCATCCGGGTAGCTGTGTGCTTTGTCAGCGAGGCCTACAAAGTGCAGCAGCTCTGAGATGCGTGCCTGGTGCTCTGCGCGGGGAACGCCAGCAACGTTGAGTGGATACTCAATGTTGCCCCAGACGGTTCGCGACGTGAAGAGGTTGAACTGCTGAAACACCATGCCGATGCCTAAGCGAATGCGCCGGAGTTCCCGCTCACGCAGCGAACTGATCTCTTCGCCTGCTACCACAATGCTGCCGCTAGTCGAACGTTCTAAGGCATTGATGAGGCGGACAAGAGTCGATTTTCCGGCTCCAGAGTATCCGATGATGCCAAAAATTTCACCCTGCTTCACTGATAGGGAGACGTCGTCGAGGGCCACTAGAGGCTGCTCACCGCGTGTTCGTGGCGGAAAGGTTTTCGTCACGTTGGTCAGTTGGATTGCCGGCATGATTCTTTCTCTCACAGAGATGAGGGCGCGGACGATATCCGCGCCCTCTTGAGTTGTTGCGTTAGCCCTGGTCGCGGATGTCGGACTGAACTTTTTCCAGCGACGTCACGAGATCTGAGACTGGTGTTTGGAGGAGCACCGCGGTGTTCCCCGAGACTTCGAGCACGCCGTCTTGAACGGCCTTAGTGGTCTGGTAGATATCAACCAGCTTGAGGAAGAGTTCGTTGTCTGCATCAGCCGACGACGCGGCAAACACGTTGACGTACGGCAGGGCGTTGGGGTCGGAGGGATCATCGGTGGCAATCGCGTCGGAGAAGCTGAGGCCGGCATCTTCGACAAAGTCGTTGTTGATGATGGCCGCGGCAACGTCAGGTAACGATGTTGGAGCGAGGGCCGCCTCAAGCGTGGTTACAGAGACTCGTGAATTCGCGGTGTCGATATCGTCGACAGTGGCAAAAATGCTGCCGCCGCCGGTGAGCTCGATGAGACCGGCCGACTGCAGCACGAGTAGCGAGCGAGCGAGGTTGCTGGCGTCGTTGGGTATGGCGATGGTCGAGCCTGCAGGAATCTCATCGACAGAGTCGAACTGGGTCGAGTACAGGCCCAACGGGTAAATTGCGGTGGCGCCGATCGGCGCGAGATCGGCACTAGCAGCTTCGTTGTACTGAGCTAAATAGATGATGTGTTGAAACTGGTTCAGGTCGAGGTCGCCCTCGGTGAGCGCCGGGTTCGGCAGTTCGTAGCTGCCAAAGTCAACAATTTCGACGGAGATCCCCTCGGCCGCAGTCGCTTGTATATACGTCTCCCAGTATGGGTCGCTTGCACCGACAACGCCGATTTTCACGGGGTCGGATGGGGAACCCTTTCCTTCGATGATGTGGTCGCTTGAGGTGCCTGAGGCATCCGCAGCATTGGTCTGTGAGTTATTCAACGAGATGACGATTCCTGAGACGACAGCCACAAGAACGACGGCCGCGGCGGCGATGATTACGTAAAGTTTGCCGCGCTTTTTGGGCGCAGCGATAAGGGGTGTCTGTTCAGACATGGGATAGAACCTTTCAAGACCTGGGTGCAATGCGAAGTGTGACTTGCCCAGTATTAGCGAGCGTTGGTCTTGACTAAAACTGCGTGACGCCGTGTGACGTCGGGTCGACAGCTCACTACTGACGGAGTGTGCTGATCGGTTCTGTATCGGGGATTGGGCTCGGATCCTTGCCGCGAAGGTCAGGGTGCCAACCGCGCAGCAGCGTCGGGACGATGACACCAAGTGCGGCGATGATGGCGGCAGCCCAGAATCCACCGATCGGACCGTAAGCGTCGATCAGGAACCCTGCGACGGCAGAGCCGAGGGCTGCACCGATCAGTTGACCGGTGCCGACCCATCCGTACGCTTCAGCAGTATCGCTGAACTTGACGCTCGCAGAGACGATCGCAAAAATTACGGCGAACGCGGGGGCGATGCCGACACCGGCAATGAGCAGCACAACGGCAAGCCACCAAAAATCAAGGTTCACAACCGTTAAAGCCAGACCGACAAATACGATCAGCATGCGGCGAGCAAGTGCCCACGGACCAATGGGCAGATGGCCGAGAAACAGGCCACCAAATAGTGAGCCGACGGCGAAGATGCCGAGAGCGAAACCTGCCTGCGGACCATCATGTCCGAACACCGAAACAACGGATGCTTCTACGGCAGCGGCCGCACCCACCAGCAGGAAGCCGGTGATCGTCGCCAACATTACGGGAGGGCGACGCAGCACAGTTCCGAAGGAACGTTTGCTGCGCGGAATGCGCACCTGCCCAACCTCGGGGCTTGCAATAAACCACGCGCCGCCGCCGAGCAGGAACGCTCCGGCAACCACAATCGCCGTAGTCGTCGAAATTTGGATGGCGAGGAAAGTGGCGATAACCGGGCCAGCAACCCAAATTATTTCTTGGGCTGACGCATCCAACGAGAAGAGGGGGCTGAGCTGCTTGGAGTTCACCATTTTGGGATAAATGGTACGCACCGCTGGCTGCACTGGCGGGTTGCTTAGCCCGGCGATGAGACCGACAACCATGAACATGCCGACGCTCATGGGAATGAGAGCAATGGCGAAAATCGCGGCCGCTGAGACGATGAGGGTGAGGATGAGGACTTTGCGCATTCCCCAGACACCCATCCACCGACTGGTGAGGGGGCCGGCAACGCCTTGGCCGATACTCGTTGCGGCAAGAACGAGGCCTGCAGCGCCGTAAGAATTGTGGATCTGTTCAACGTGAAGCAGGATCGCCAAAGACAGCATGCCGCCGGGCAAGCGTGCGGTTAGTTGGGCCGCGATAATCCTGGCAATGCCCGGAGTTTTTAACAGGTCAATGTATGCGTTCACGAGAACTCCAGCTTAGTGGCCGTATGCGGCACATTTAGCGGTGAGTTCGCAGGGTTTTTCCGCTGTCGAACCTCGAATTTTCCTGCGGAAAACTCTGTGAATTTATCCACACTTGTGGGTGACGCGACTACCGTATCCAACGTCGCCTACATGCTCTAGCCGCTATATATGGTGGGGGAGCCGCATCAGGGTGATCAAGCACGAGCGCGCCAGACACTTTTTTGCAGAATTTCACCACCTCTGGAGAGTTGCCAAATCGCGGCGGTGAATATCCAGATGTTGCGCGTGTCGATTTAAAAATATCACAAAGTTGGTATAGGACCCTTGACTGCTTGAGCCTGCCGGTCTAATCTAACAACACTTCGGAACCCGCCCGAAGCGTCAGCAAGAGTTACCCTGACATTAAAGCTGACTTGAGCACGCCCTGCCCCCCACAGGTACCACCCATGCGAACCTCTAACCAAGTGTTTTTCGCGCGCATTCGACTCGAAGAATACAGAACGTCCATCGTCCCGTCCGTGCTCGGCTCTGCCCTCTTTGCGGGGAGCGCGCCATGAGCACCGTGAGCGGCATCGACCGATCGGCTGCGGGCATCCGTGCAATTGACTTGCTGTCGGCAAGCCCACCGCAAGCATCAACTCGGATCAAAGCCGACAACAGCAGCCCGAAGACCGCCTCCGCGGCATGGGCGCGCCATCATGTGCATGTCTGTCAGCTGACCGACCTCGTTGCCATTCTCATCGCGATCGCGGTATCCGTAGCCTTCGGTGCCGTGGCGGGAGTCGCGCCGATGACGCCGGGGGCTGCAGAGGTCCTCCTCGTCATCATGTGGTTCGTTGCCCTGCGCCTCCGTCGCACCTCTGAGCTGCGCACTGTTGGCTCCAGCGCAGAACTTGGTCGCGTGGTCGGCGCCACTTTCACGGCCTTCGGCCTTCTCGCGGTCGTGAATAGTTTCGTTGAGGTACATGGTCTGCGGGCGTACCTGATCATCGGTCTTCCCTCAGGGCTTCTGCTGCTCATCTTCAGCCGCCTATTCTGGCAGCGAAAGCTCGACGCCGAGCGAGCGGTAGGGCTAAGCCTGCCGCGTGCCCTCATCGTCGGCGCCCGTCCCGACATCGACTTCGTCGTCGACCAAATCGGACGCGTGGCCGCCCCCAAGTATGTTGTCACCGGAGTGGTCTTCTCGGATGGCTTGGCGACCTCCACGGAGAGGACACCGACTGGATCATCGGTGTTCGACAAGATCAACGCCGTGACCGAGGCGATTGCCATCGGCAATGCGGATGTCGTCATTTTGGCTGGCTATCCGAGTGACGGCGGCGAGTTCGTACGTGCGCTTTCGTGGCGACTAGAGAAGAGCCCGACAGAGCTGGTGCTTGCCTGGTGCCTCGACTCTGTCGATCGGTCGCGCATCCGCTTCGACACGGCTAACGGTGTACCTCTCATCCATGTGCAGACGCCGACCTTCTCGGGAGGCAAGCACCGCGTGAAGCGCGCGATGGATGTTCTCCTGTCCGGCCTCGCTCTGGCGTTCCTCGCACCTGTCTTCGGCGTGATCGCTCTGCTGGTCCGCCGCGACAGCTCTGGCCCGGTGTTCTTCCGCCAGGAGCGCGTCGGTGTCGACGGCACGAAGTTCTCGATGATCAAGTTCCGTTCCATGGCGGAGACAGCCGAGGATGACCTTGCCACGCTTCTGGAGAAGAACGAAGGCAACGGCGTACTGTTTAAGCTCCGCAACGACCCGCGGGTGACACGCATCGGCGCCATCCTGCGCCGTTACTCGCTGGATGAGCTTCCCCAGCTCTGGAATATTTTTGTCGGCGACATGAGTATTGTCGGCCCACGTCCTCCGCTCGCTCGCGAAGTGGAGAAGTATAACGATCGAGTCCAGCGTCGGCTGTACATCAAGCCCGGCCTCACCGGCCCCTGGCAGGTCGGCGGACGATCCGATCTGAGCTGGGACGAAAGCGTTCGCCTCGACCTGCACTACGTGGAGAATTGGTCGATCTCAGGCGATCTTCGATTAATGTGGCGCACTGTCGGAACGGTCATCGCCGCGGTGGGGGCTTACTGATTAATCATGTCCAATATTTCACAGAAGATCTCCCGGATCTTAACAAGCAAGCCCGCCAACGGTCCGGTCATGTTGCGGCGCCCCATCGCCACACCAGTGACCGCTACAGTCGCCACTATCGCGTTGTTGGCCAGCGTCCTCATCGGCGTGCCCGCGTTGCCATCCTCAGCCGCATCGGATCCCTGTGGGCCGAGTTCGAACAAGATCACCTGTGAGAACAGCAAGCCAGGCACCCATCCGGATACGTGGGACATTCTGGGTGCTGGCGATTCGACCATCCAGGGCTTCGCAACAGACATCAGCGTTAACGTCGGCGGGACGATTGGTTTCAAGGTCTCTACGCCGGCCTCCAACTATCGGCTGGAGATCTACCGCACCGGTTACTACCAGGGACTGGGCGCCCGGGCGATAGCGACCATCTCACCGTCCGTATCGCTCCCACAAAGCCAACCGCCCTGCGCGCGCGACCCCGCTACTGAAATGACGGATTGCGGAAATTGGGGATTGTCCGCCTCATGGAACGTTCCGAGCACCGCAGTGTCCGGGGTTTATGTCGCTCTCCTGCATCGCCTGGACACCGGAGGCAAGAGCCAAATTCTGTTCGTAGTGCGCGACGACTCGAGCAACTCTGATGTTTTCTTCCAGACGTCGGACACGACCTGGCAGGCCTACAACAGCTACGGCGGGTCTAACTTCTATCAGGGTGGAGCGAACGGGCGCGCGTACAAGCTCAGCTATAACCGACCCCTCGTGACGCGCGCCGGATATACCAATCACGACAACTACTTCAGTTCCGAATTCGCGCAGGTACAGTTCCTGGAGCGAAACGGCTACGACGTAACGTACACCTCCGGTATCGACAGCGACCGCTATGGCTCCCTGTTGCTTAATCACAAGGTGTTCCTCTCCGTCGGCCACGATGAGTATTGGTCGTCGGCTCAACGCGCCAACGTCGAAGCGGCCCGCGATGCTGGAGTCAATCTCCAGTTCCTCTCCGGAAACGAGATCTACTGGAAAACGCGGTATGAGGCCTCCACCGTCGGCTCCAGCTCTAACGCCTACCGAACACTCGTCTCGTATAAGGAGACTTGGGCTAACGAGAAAATCGACCCGAACACGACCTGGACGGGAACCTGGCGTGATCCACGGTTCGCCCCGCCCAGTGCGGGAGCCGGTATGCCGGAGAACGCCCTCACCGGCACGATGTACATGTCTAACGACGACGATCTCCCGGTCACCGTTACGGCGGCTCAGGGGAAAACACGTTTGTGGCGCGGCACCTCACTGACGTCTCTGGCCGCAGGGACAAGTCAGGCCCTTGCCCCGCATACTGTCGGTTACGAGTCGAATCAGGTTGTCGATAATGGGTTCAGTCCTGCTGGCCTGATCAAGCTTTCAACGACTGTTGGCCCATCACCACAGATACTTCAGGACTTCGGAAACACCGTCGCACCGGGCACTACTACCCACAACCTGACCCTCTACCGCGCTCCGAGCGGCGCTCTCGTCTTTAGCGCGGGCAGCATCCAGTGGGCGTGGGGTCTTACCCAGAATCACGATGGCAACGGCGCCCCGGCCGATTCTCGCATGCAGCAGGCCCAGGTGAACATCCTCGCCGATATGTCGGCGCAGCCAATGACTCTGATGAGCGGCCTCGTAGCTGCAGCCAAGAGCACAGACACGACAGCACCCACGGTCACCGTTGTCGCCCCCGCGTCGAATTCGACACAAAGCAATGGGTCAGTGGTGACTGTTACGGGCACCGCCCAGGACTCGGGGGGAGTAGTAGCTGGTGTCGAGGTTTCGACGGACGGCGGGACGGCCTGGCATCACGCCACGGGCACCTCGTCGTGGAGTTACTCCTATAGCCAGACCGGTCTTGAATCGCGGACCATCCGGGTGCGTGCGACCGATGACAGCGCGAACATCTCGTCGCCAACGGTGGTGCCGGTGACCGTCACCGGACCGGCGAGCGTCTTCGGCGCACAGATCCCGCGCGTCGCTGACTCCGGTGACACGAGCGCAGTCGAGCTCGGCCTTAACTTCAGTCCGGAGATCAATGGCTTCGTGACCGGCGTGCGTTTCTACAAGAGTGCAGCAAACACCGGAACTCACACCGGCGCACTCTGGGGCCCGTCCGGTACCCGTCTGGCTCAGGTCACATTCACGAACGAAACGGCAAGTGGCTGGCAATCAGCCCAGTTCTCGAACGCCGTGAGCGTGACCGCGGGGCAGAAATACACCGTGTCGTACACCGCGCCGGTCGGCCGCTACCCCTCGGCGAGCTATTACTGGGCGTACTCAGCCCAACTGTCGCCCCCGTTGACTGTGCCGCACGGGTACGGGCAGCCATCGCCCGGCGTCTTCGGCAACCCTGGAACTTTCCCTACCTCCAGCTATCAGGATTCTAACTACTTCGTTGACGTGCTCTTCTCGACACAGGACACGAGCCCGGTGCACGTGACGTCGCGCTATCCGCTGGCGAACTCGACCTGCGCCGCCACGTCAACTGTAGTGACGGCAGTGCTGGGCGGATCAGTGACGGCATCCACCGTCAGCCTGTCGCTCAAGACCAACGCGGGAGCCGCTGTCTCGGGAACCAGTGTCTTCGACGCATCCTCAATGAAGGTCTCATTCACTCCGAACGCGGCGCTCTCCGCGAACACCTCATACACGGCGACCATCGCGGCGAGCGGCCCGGCAGGCTCGCTGTCAACCGACAACATGTGGAACTTCACGACAGTAGCTGCGGTAGGCGGAGCATCCTGCCCAACGTCGATCTTCCCAGCGACGTTGATGCCAGATGTGCTTCAGGTGTCAGATAGCCCAGTCACCCTCGGAGTAACCTTCAGCTCAAGCACCGACGGCTCTATCGTCGGCATGAGCTTCTACAAGGGCTCGACGAACACGGGAACCCACACCGGCACCCTCTGGTCGTCGAACGGAACACCTCTGGCGACGGCGACCTTCACTAGTGAGACTGCCAGCGGGTGGCAGACCGTCTACTTCAGCCAGCCCGTCAACATCACAGCAGGCACGCAATATGTTGCGTCATACCGAGCGACGAGCGGCAACTATTCGACAACCGCCGGTGCGTTCAGTGAGCCGTATGTGAGCGGGTTTCTCACCGTTCCCGCTAGTGGCTCCGTCTATAACTACAGCGCCGCTTTCCCGTCGTCGCCGTCGACAACGAACTACTTCGTCGACGTGCTGTTCGCATCTGCGAGCAGCGGTACGCCGCTTCCCACGGTGACCTCTCGTACGCCACTCGGGGGCTCGACGGGCATCGCGACGTCAACCTCGATCAGTGCGACCCTCTCCTCAGACCCGGGATCTACGGTGCCCACGGTCACCGTAACCGCTGGTAGTACGGAGGTCCCTGGAACGACCACGTACGCGCCGGCTACCAGGATCCTGACGTTTACGCCGACCTCGACGTTGACCGAAGGGGTGACCTATTCAGTGGTCGTCGCCTCTGGAACGACCGCGCTCTCGGGCGGCACCTGGGTATTCACGACGGCGGGATCCGCCCCATCCGGAACTGCATACAACCTGATTTTGGACCTACCGGTCACCGCGTCGTCCAATGACTCAAGCGCCGTAGAGCTCGGGATGGCCTTCACCACCTCCCAGCCCGGCTCGGTCACCCAGATCCGCTTCTATAAGGGAACCGGAAACACCGGCACGCATACGGGATCGATTTGGTCGTCAACCGGTACACGGCTCGCCACAGTCACGTTCACCGGTGAAACAGCGAGCGGATGGCAGACCGCGACATTTGCGAGTCCCCTGCCGCTCACCACGGGAACCACCTACGTCGTCTCCTATCTGGCACCGGTCGGGCGGTACTCCGCCACCGCGAACGACTTCAGCGCTGCGAAAACCAACGGCCCGCTTACAGCGCCTGCCGCAAACAACGGCAAGTACGTCTATGGCTCCGCCGGCGGGTTCCCAACCTCGACCTACCAGGCGACGAACTACTTCGTCGATGTGACATTCGTGACCGCGGCGCCCCCTCCAGCGACTGTCGTGTCGAAGACGCCAGCGGCGGGTGCCGTCGGAGTCGCGACCTCAACGTCGGTGTCCGCAGTGATGTCAGGCGGGGGTGGAACGGGAACTCCCGTTCTGGCCCTCACGGGTCCGAACGGAGCGGTGGCCGGAACCTCGACGTATTCGACGTCCACGAGCACGGTGTCGTTCGTTCCGACAGCATTGCTCGCGGTCTCCACCTCGTACACGGCGACGGTGACTATCGGATCAACCACGTCGAGCGGTGGAACTTGGTCGTTCACGACCGGTACCAACTCAGTGCCAGATCCCGTGTACTCGCTGATATCGGGTACGCCAACCATCGCACAAGACGCCGATACCAACCCCGTCGAACTCGGCATGGCCTTTCGCGCTTCGGAGGCTGGCTCGGTCACGGCGATCCGCTTCTATAAGAGTGCGGGCAACACCGGAGCGCACACCGGCTCACTCTGGTCGACGACGGGGACACGACTCGCCACCGTCACCTTCACCGGGGAGACGGCATCCGGATGGCAGACGGCGAACCTCGCTACGCCATACGCGCTGACGCCGGGCACCACCTACATCGTGTCGTACCTCGCTCCCGTTGGACGCTACTCCTCTACTCCGGCCTACTTCTCAACCGTGCAAACGAGTGGCCCACTCACCGCTGACGCGAGCAACGGTCGTTACCTCTACGGCTCCGGCGGTGGCATGCCCACCTCGGTATGGAACTCGACCAACTACTTCGTAGATGTCGTATTCACCACCGGGCCGACTCCGACTCCGACTCCGACTCCGACGCCGACGCCGACGCCGACTCCGACTCCGACTCCGACTCCGACTCCGACTCCGACGCCGACGCCGACGCCGACTCCGACTCCGACGCCGACTCCCACCCCGACGCCGACACCACCCGCGGTGACCGTTGGCGCGGTGTCTCCAGCGGCCAATGCGACGGATGTGGCGCCAACAGTGTCGGTCACCGCCGCGGTCTCGGGCGCGGATGCCGCGACGGCGACCCTGCAGCTGACCGGTCCGTCGGGAACGGTTGCCGGCACGAGTAGCTATTCGGCCGGATCCAGCAGCGTGACCTTCGTGACAGCGAGTCCACTCGGCTGGTCAACGAGCTACACCGCGAGCGTGAGTTCTGGCTCCACACAGATTGGAGCATCCTGGTCGTTCACGACGACATCACAGCCGGTTGAGGTGACCGCGCAATCCATTTTCGCCGAGAACGCGGTGCCCGCCAACGTCAACTGGGACGACCCCGCCACCGTGCAGGTCGGCACTCGCTTCTCGAGTTCGGTTGCAGGGAACATCAAGACGATCCGCTTCTACAAGGGACCGACCAACACCGGCACCCATACTGGCTATCTCTGGTCTGGCACAGGGACCCTTCTCGGCACAGTGTCGTTCACCGGTGAGACCGCAAGCGGATGGCAGACCGCCACGTTAAGTACCCCGATCGCCATAGCGGCCGGCACGGAATACCGAGTCGGACTACTGAGCACCTCCGGCAGATATGCCGTTGACCTAAACGGTCTGGCGGCGGCGACGACAAGCGGATCCCTGAGTACGCCAGCGAACGGCAGTGCCTATGTCTACGGAAGCGGCTTCATGAGCAACACGTCGGCGCATAACTACTGGGTTGACATCGGGTTCGTTCCGAATTCGTGAGCCTGGGTTACGGGCTGCCGCCGGCAGCACGCTGATTATCGAAAAAGGGGGATCTGGTGAGTTATCCATTACGTGTAGCGGTCATCGGTGCAGGCTATTGGGGCCCGAACCTGGCGAGAAACTTTCGTGCGAACCCAGAGTGGCAGCTGGTCGCGATCTGCGATCTCGATTCATCGCGCGCGGAGAAGCTCGCCGACTCGCTCGGAGGAGTGCCGGTCGTCACCGATCTTGACGAGTTGCTCAGCGATCCGGATCTCGACGCGGTTGCCATCGCGACTCCGGCCCGTACCCATCACTCCGTCGTGCTGAAGGCTCTCCGCGCCGGTAAGCACGTCGTTGTTGAGAAGCCGCTGGCTGACAGTCGCGATAAGGGGCTCGAGATGGTCCGCGAGGCCGACGAGCGCGGCCTGGTGCTGATGGCCGACCACACGTACTGCTACACCCCCGCCGTGATGAAGATCCGCGAGCTAATCGCAGCCGGCATGCTCGGCGACATCCTGTTCATCGACTCAGTGCGGATCAATCTTGGACTGATTCAACCCGACGTCGATGTGTTTTGGGATCTGGCGCCGCACGACCTCTCCATCATCGACTTCATCCTGCCGGGCGGCCTCACCGCAACGACCGCCGCTGCACAGGGCGCAGACCCCCTCGGTTCAGGAAAGGCCTGCGTAGGCTACCTCAGCCTTCCTCTCGAGGGCGGCGCTATGGCGCACGTGCACGTCAACTGGCTCAGCCCGACGAAGATCCGTCAGATGGTTGTCGGAGGCACGAAACAGACCCTCGTCTGGGACGATCTCAACCCGCAGCAGCGACTGAGCATCTACGACAGGGGCGTCGATCTGACGCAGGTCTCGAAGACGGCCGCGGACCGCACCGCCGCGACAGTCTCGTACCGCCTCGGCGACACCTGGTCTCCCGCCTTGCCCGAGCGCGAAGCGCTCGCGGCGATGACCACTGAATTCGCCGAGAGCATCCGCTTCGGCCGCACACCACGCACCGACGGCCGCGCCGGTCTGCGCGTGCTCTCCGTGCTCGAAGCCGCGAGCCGTAGCCTTGCGCTGGCTGGAGCCCCCAGCCCGATCGACTCCGTCTCTCTCTCAGTGGAGCATGCATCATGACCGACATCCTCGGCACCAAGGTTCTTGTCACCGGCGGGGCAGGCACCATTGGCTCTCACATCGTCGATCAACTGCTGGACGCCGGAGCCGCCCACGTCGACGTGCTCGACAACCTAGTGCGAGGACGCCGGGCCAACCTCGATGACGCTATGCACACTGGCAAGGTCACCGTGCACGAGGGAGACCTCCGCGACAGAGATTTTGTTCGCGAACTCACCGTTGGTAAAGACCTCGTCTTCCACGAGGCCGCCATCCGCATTACCCAGTGCGCCGAAGACCCTCGTCTCGCGCTTGAGGTGCTCGTCGATGGAACCTTCAATGTTGTTGAGGCCGCTGCCGAGCTTGGCGTCAGCAAGCTGATCTCCGCGTCGAGCGCTTCCGTGTACGGATTGGCCGAAGAGTTCCCGACCACCGAGCGTCACCATCATCACAACAACGACACCTTCTATGGCGCAGCAAAGTCGTTCAATGAGGGCATGATCCGCAGCTTCCAGGCGATGAAGGGCCTCGACTTCGTCATCCTGCGCTACTTCAATGTCTACGGCCCCCGCATGGACGTGCACGGCCTGTACACCGAGGTGCTCGTCCGTTGGATGGAGCGCATCGCGGACGGAAAGCCCCCGCTGATCTTCGGCGACGGCCAGCAGACGATGGACTTCGTCGTCACCCAGGACATCGCCCGTGCCAACATCCTCGCCGCCCAGAGCGACATCGTTGATGGCGTTTACAACGTCGCCAGCGGCAAGGAAACAAGCCTGCTCGAACTTGCGCAGGCGTTGCTGCGCGCTATGGATTCCGACCTCAGCGTCGAGCACGGCCCTGAACGCGCTGTAAACGGGGTGACGCGTCGGCTCGCCGACACCGTTGCGGCCCAGGTCGACCTCGGATTCACCGCAGAGATCTCGCTAGAAGACGGTCTCCGCTCGCTCGTCGAGTGGTGGAGCCCGCTGCGCGAAGAGATCTCGGCCGGAAAGTCGGAGCTCCGAACGTGAGCAGGGTCAATGTCATGAAGCCGTGGCTCGGCACCGAGGAGGCAGAGGCGGTCGCCGAGGTCATCGCCTCCGGCTGGGTCGCCCAGGGTCCCCGAGTTGCGGCGTTCGAGGCTGCGTTCGCCGAGGCGATGCAGGCCGAGCACGCCGTCGCGACGTCGAACTGCACCACAGCGCTGCACCTCGCGCTCGTGGTCGGCGGGATCGAGGCGGGAGACGACGTGGTCATCCCCTCCTTCTCGTTCATCGCGACGGCGAACGCGCCTACCTACGTCGGCGCACGACCGGTCTTCGCGGATGTCGACACGCTGACCGGCAACGTCACGGCTGAGACCGTGCGCGCCGCGCTCACCAATAGCACCCGCGCGGTAATCGTCGTCGATCAGGGTGGGATGCCAGTTGACCTCGACTCGATCCGCGCTGTGACTGGCCCCCGCGGCATCCTGGTCATCGAGGATGCCGCCTGCGGCGCCGGATCGACGTACAAGGGACGCCCGGTGGGAGTGGGCGCAGACATCGCCTCCTGGTCGTTTCATCCGCGCAAGCTCCTGACCACGGGTGAGGGTGGGATGCTCACCACCTCGAACGCCGGATGGGCCGCCCGTGCGCGCCAGCTCCGCGAGCATGCCATGAGTGTTTCGGCCGTCGATCGTGCCGCCAGCGTCATCGCCCCTGCTGAGGAGTACGGTGAGGTCGGATTCAACTACCGGATGACCGACATGCAGGCCGCCGTCGGCATCGTGCAGCTCGGCCGTCTGCCCGAGATCGTAGCCCGGCGCCGCAAGATCGCGGCGGAGTACGCGCAGCGCATCGCCGGCATCTCGGGCCTGCGAATCGTCGCCGACCCCGAGTACGGCACCTCCAACTTTCAGTCGCTCTGGGTGGAGGTTAAGGCCGGCTTCCCACTAACTCGCGAGGAACTGCTCGAGGCGCTCGCCGCGGCCGACGTCTCTGCGCGCCGCGGCATCATGGCCGCCCACCGCCAGCCGGCGTATGCCGATCGCGACACCGGATCGGTTCCGCTGCCCGTCACGGAGCACCTTACTGACAACACGCTCATCTTGCCCGTGTTCCATCAGCTGACCGAGGCCGAATTGACACAAGTCGTCGATGCGCTCATCGGAGCAGCGAGCGGCTCAGTGAGGGCATCATGATCAGGCGTCCGCTCCTACTTGTTGCGGCCAGCGGCCTGGCCCGCGAGGTGTTGCCGGTGGTACGCGAGTCGGGCCGGGAGATTCTGGGATTGCTCGACGATCGGCACGACGAGCTTCCCCCCACCATCGCCGAAGCGCAGGTTCTCGGGGGCATCGATGACGTCGTGCACTATCCGCACGCCGACCTGCTCGTGTGCGTCGGCTCTGGCCTCGGCCGCGAGCGGGTCGTCGCTCGGCTCAGTGCTCTCGGCATCGAGTCAGAGCGGTATGCCACGGTGGTCGATCCTTCGGTGCGCAACCCTGGCGCGTGCCCGATCGGCCTCGGCTCGATCCTCCTCGCCAACGTTGTACTCACGGCGGATGCCGAGATCGGCGAGCACGTCGTTGTGATGCCTCGAGTCACCATCACGCACGACTGCCTCATCGACGACTTTGCGACGCTGGCAGCAGGCGTCGCCCTCGGCGGGGGAGTCCGAGTCGGTCGGGGAGCATTTCTAGGGATGAACTGTTCTGTGCGGCAGGGCATCTCGATCGGCATTGGGGCCACGATCGGCATGGGGGCGGTCGTACTCAGCGACGTCCGCGCGGCAGAAACGTGGGTGGGCATCCCCGCCCGGCGTCTAGGGGCGCCAGAGTGAGTGTCCCGTTCATCGATCTGGCCGCCCAGCAGGCCGAGGTCGCCGGAGAGGTGCTGCCGGTGTGGCAGCGACTATTCGACACTGCGGGGTTTATTGGCGGCAGCGAGGTCGACGCCTTCGAGCGGGAGTACGCCGGGTACGTCGGAGTCGAGCACGTTGTCGGCGTCTCGAATGGAACCGATGCTCTTGAACTCGCCTACCGTGCCGTTGGCGTGCGTCCTGGCGATGAGGTGATCATGCCGGCGAACACCTTCATCGCTACCGCGGAGGCCGCGTCGCGTATCGGTGCCGTGCCCGTGTTCGTGGATGTCGATGATGAGCACCTGCTCATCGACCCCGATGCCGTCGAAGCAGCCATCACCGGGCGCACGAGGGTCATCGTTCCTGTGCACCTTTTCGGCCAGACCGCCCCCGTCGAACGGATCCTCCCGACCGCAGACAAGCACGGTCTCGTCGTGGTCGAGGATGCCGCCCAGTCGCAGGGGGCGTCGTCGACCGCTGGGCGGGCAGGAGCGTTAGCGCGGGTAGCGGCGACTAGTTTCTACCCGGGCAAAAATCTCGGGGCAGCCGGAGACGCCGGCGCCGTCATGACGGACGACGCGACTATTGCGCGGTACATCCGCAATCTGGCCGGTCACGGCAGCACTAATAAATACGTTCATGATCACATCGGCATGAACGCCCGCTTGGATGCGATTCAGGCCCCGGTGTTGAGGGCGAAGCTGAAGCGGCTCGACGTCTGGAACGCCGCGCGCCGGGTCGCGGCAGATGTATATTCCGGTTTACTTGCCGACATCGAGGGCGTGCGCACTCCTACGTGCCGCTCGGGTAATACCGATGTGTGGCACCTCTATGTTGTGCGGGTCGCCGACCGCGACCGCGTCATGGCGGAGTTGACAGCGGCAGGCATCGGCGTCGGAATCCACTACCCAACGCCCGTACACCTGACCGAGGCGTATGCCGCGCTTGGCTTTCAGCGCGGTCAATTCCCGGTGGCGGAGGCCGCCGCCGCCAACATCCTGTCACTACCGATGTTTCCGCACCTGACCCAGACCCAGCAGGAGCGGGTTGCCGACGTTCTGCGAAGAGTAGTGGCAGCGAAATGAACGGTCTTCCTATCGTTTCAGTCGTCGTTCCCTGCTACAACTACGGACGATTTCTCCCGGATTGCGTGAGCAGCATCCTGACCCAGGAGGGGGTCCGCACGCGGATACTGATCATCGATGATTGCTCGACGGATGACTCCGCAGACGTCGGCTACCGACTTTCTCAACAGTTCGACGACGTAGAGTTCCGACGACACGAGACAAATCGGGGGCACATCGCAACCTATAACGAGGGGCTCCTCGAATGGGCGGACGGTGAGTACGTCACGCTCCTGTCGGCTGACGATGAACTGACGCCAGGGTCGCTGGCGCGTTCCGTGGGCATTATGCAGGCGAATCCAACCGTTGGCATGGTGTACGGGGGGATCGACGAGTTCGGAGAGGGTTTCCCTCCGAGGACTAGTTCTCGGGGAGCTCATGGTTCGATTATCTACGACCGCCGGGTCTGGCTTCGTAAACGTTGTCTGCAAGCGGTAAATGTGGTGCCCACGCCCGGGACGGTTCTGCGAACATCGGCCCAGATCACTGCGGGAGGGTATGACCCGCTCCTTCCCCACGCAGGCGACTTCGAAATGTGGCTCCGGGTCGCTGCGAGAACTGATATCGGATACGTAAGGGGGGAGCCACAAGGGCGCTATCGCCTGCACGACGCAAGCATGAGTTATGGGGTGTATCAGGATCGGTTCGGCGATGTCGCCCAGCGCAAGCTCGTCTTCGACAGCATCTTTC
>Ga0307486_1000686_pt1 | contig 29233 bp, 33 predicted proteins | sample CBIW02metaG_FD_203663 | JGI IMG/M metagenome (GOLD analysis project Ga0307486, IMG submission 203663) | Sea-ice brine microbial communities from Beaufort Sea near Barrow, Alaska, United States - CBIW 0.2 | ecosystem: Environmental > Aquatic > Marine > Coastal | place: USA: Alaska | collected... | reverse complement strand
AGTTTTCATACAGAACCAATCGTTCACAAAACAAGGAAACTATCTTCCATAATTTAATCGCAAGAATGGTCAGTAAAGACAAAATGTATATTTCAAATATGATATGACCTTAAATGGCCACCTCTATAGCTAGATTTAGCTAAGCTATTATGATGATTAAATAGCGGAATATCATACATAAAAGACAAGATTTAACAAATCTAAAGCGTAACAATCTGTTAATTTTGATTAGGGTTAAATCATCACAGATTGAAAAGATCGTTTTAAGTTATTTAAATAATTTTAAAAATAAGTTTTATGAATGGGTTAGAAGGACACTATTGGGGTATGCACACCATTTGGTGGATGATCTGGGTAATATTTATGATTTGGCTTTTTTTTACACCTTGGGACATACCTGGACAAAAATCAAAAAAAGAAACGCCATTAGATCTTTTGAAAAAGAGGTATGCAAAAGGAGAAATTAATAAGAAGGAATACAATCACATACGAGAAGATTTGCAAATATGAACAATATATTAGTACCTACCGATTTCTCAGATGCTGCAAACCGTGCAGCAGATATTGCCATTTCAATAGCTGAAGAATCTGGGGCTCAAGTTCATTTTTTAAATCTTAAAATCACCCCTATTCCTTGGATTAAGTTGGACAAAGAAAAGGAGAAGCGATTTCCTGAAATATTAAAGGAAATAGGCCATGCAAAAGATGCGCTCAATAAACTGGTAAAGAAGGCTGAAGATAAGGGAGTAAAAGCAGAGCGGTTTGTCGTGTTTGATGTGGGCAGAGAAGAAATACTTAAACACATTCCATTTCATCATCATGATTTTGTAGTGATGGGTTCACACGGTGCATCCGGGGCAAAAGAACTATTTGTTGGATCAAATGCTCAGAAGGTATTGAGAGACTCCACCGTACCCGTGTTAATTATCAAAGAAAAATCTATCTGGCCAATTAAGAATATAGTTTTTGCATCCAACTTTGAAGAAGATGTTAAAGTACCCTTCAACACAGTGGTGAAGTTTGCCGATCTCAACGTATCAAATATTCACCTGTTATATGTCAATGTTCCATTTTCATTTGAGGAGACCGACAGGAGCATGGAAAAAATGAATGCTTTTCACGAAAGCTGTCCCCGAGGTGGAACCTGCACTGCCAACATCTACAATTCGCTGAATGAAGAGCGTGGGATTTTAAAATTTGCTGAAACTGTAGAGGCGGATCTTATTGCACTGACTACTCATGGAAAAACAGGTTTCTTAAGTTATGTAAGTAAAAGCATTACCGAAAGTCTGGCAAATCATTCTCAAATACCCATTTTGAGTATCAACCTTAATAAATAGTTTTATGAAGAAGATATTGAAAACAGCAGCATTATTGTCCTTATTGATATTAGCATTTTCGGCTTGTCAGCAACAGGGGGATGTAAGCAAAATGTTGGAAAATGAAGAATCCCGAAATCAGCTATATGAGACTATCATTTCTGATAATGAACATTCAAAACAACTGATGCAGGCTATGATGGAAGATGATCATACCCTAATGATGATGAAAGAAAATGGTGAATTGATGAATATGATGATGTCTAACAATGAAAATATGATGGGCATGATGAAGGATAATCCTGAGATGACGCAAGGCATGATGAGCAATATGATGAGTATGGCTGAGGCAGATTCTTCTGTGTGTACGCACATGATAACCCTCATGAAAGATAAGCCCAATGTGATGGGGCAGATGATGGATATGATGCATAAAGAAGGTATGATGGACAAGGAAACGATGATGAGAAACAGAGAAAAGATGGGGATAGAAAACCATTGAGACCATCACTAAAAAACTATAATTATGAGAAATAGTCCTATGAAATGGATGCTGGTAGGATGCCTGGGCATATTCCTCCTGCTTTTTTTATTGCCGGTTTTCGGCTTTAATGGAACTAACTCGCTTTTCATTTTCATCATCATTTTTTTCTTCGTGCACCTCTTTATGATGGGAAGCCATGGAGGGCATGATAGCAATCAAGAAAATCAATCTAAAAACAAAGAAGACCATGCAACACATCAACATTAAAAAGTTTGCTTTGGCTTGGGGAGTCGCAGGAGTTGTTTTGTATTTGGGCTGTATTATTCTGATGGCTACGGTAGGCCATGAAGGTACCGTCCTGTTTTTTAACAGTTTACTCCATGGACTTGATACCAGCGCTATTATCAGAATGGAGGTTCCCTGGACTGAAGCATTAATAGGATTAGTAGAAATATTTATCCTGGGTTGGCTGTTTGGAGCGCTGATAGCAGCAGTCTATAATATATCTTTCAACAAAAAGTACCAATAATAGGATAACGGTGAGAGTGGATAAAACATAAATAATTTAGAAATCATGGAAAATTCAATTAAGCATACTTATCAAATAGGTGGTATGAGTTGTGGCGGATGCGTTGCAACAGTTAAAAATAGATTGTCTGCTGCACCGGGTGTAACATCCGTATCAGTTGACCTTGCAAAGAAAGAGGCAGAGATAACTTCCTCAGCTATAATTAAAGCCGATACACTTCAAGATGCATTAAAGAATACGCACTACACCATTGCAGAACTTAAATCAGTTTAATTAAATTTTTAAAAATTAAAATGATGAAAAATTTAGAAAACAAAGTGGCCATTGTTACAGGAGCAGGTTCTGGTATTGGCAAAGCAGTTTCATTACTATATGCATCTGAAGGCGCAAAAGTTGTCGTGACCGATATAGATGAAAAAGGTGGAAATGAGACGGTGAACCCCTCATTAAATCAAAAGGGGGAGAAGCGTTTTTCATAAAAGCAGATACTTCCAACCCTGATGACCAAAAATCATTGGTGGAAATGGCCGTAAAGAAATACGGTGGTTTGCACATTGCCTGCAACAATGCGGGCATCGGTGGAGAATTAGCTCCAACGGGAGAGTATTCCATTGACGCATGGGACAAAATTATAAGTGTCAATCTGTCGGGTGTGTTTTATGGCTTGCGTTATCAGATTCCTGCCATGTTGACCACTGGCGAAGGTGGCAGTATAGTGAATATGGCGTCCATACTTGGAATGGTAGGTTCTAAAAACGTACCTGGATATGTTGCTGCAAAGCATGGTGTTGTGGGACTTACAAAGACTGCTGCATTGGATTATGCTGATAAACAAATACGCATCAATGCAGTGGGGCCGGGATATATCGATACGCCTTTACTGTCAGATTCACTCGATGAAGACACTATAAAATCACTAGCCAGGCTTCACCCCATTGGCAGGTTAGGTACTTCAGAAGATGTTGCCGAATTAGTGCTTTGACTAAGTTCTTCAAAATCTTCTTTTGTAACCGGCTCTTATTACACAATTGATGGAGGCTATACAACTCAATAAAATATTTCATACCAATTAGACCCTAAAAAATGAATTCTAATTTTTTAGGAAATAGAATATAATAATGAAAGACAAAACCGAAGTAATAATTGTGACAGGAAGCAGTGGAATGATAGGCTCAGCCTTAATTCATAAACTTGCTGAAAAATACCATGTTGTTGGATTTGACCAAGATGGCTCTCCGTTTCCGCCCGTTGAGGCAGAATGTGTATGTGTGGATCTCACCGACGATGACCGAATGGCCTTTGCATTCAAAAGAATCCGCTATGCCTATGGTAACAAAATAGCATCGGTTGTGCATCTCGCGGCATATTACGATTTCTTAGGCGAACCCTCTGAGCTGTATGATAAAGTGACTGTGAAAGGCACTGAGCGGATGCTGAAATACTTACAGGATTTTGAAGTGGAGCAATTCATTTTTTCAAGCAGTATGCTAGTTTATAAACCTTCCTCTCCAGGAGTTTTAATTACTGAAGAATCTCCGTTGGAACCTAAATGGGATTATCCTAAATCTAAAGTTACGACTGAAAAAGTGATGCACGACAAACGGGGTAATATCCCTGTAGTGATGATGCGAATAGCGGGCGTATATAGTGAAGATGGTAGTTCAATACGCATCACCAATCAGGTTCAGCGTATTTATGAAAAACAAATTTCAGCACGGCTCTATCCCGCTAATACCGGCCATGGCAGCACTTATGTGCATCGAGATGACGTCATCAATGCGTTGGCCCTTGCTGTTGAAAAAAGGAATGACCTTCCAAAGGAAGTCGTCTTAAATATTGGGGATGATGAGACATTGTCCTATCAGGAATTGCAGGATATTATCAGTAAAGCACTTTCCGGTAAAAAATCATCGATTATCCCTATTCCAAATTGGTTTGCCAAAGTCGGGGCATTTATGCAAAACCTTTTTGGTAAAGCCTTTATAAAACCCTGGATGATTGACTTAGCTGATGACCATTTTGAAATGGACAGTTCCAAAGCTAAAAAGTTGTTGGGGTGGAAACCAAAACACGGTTTGCGAGATACCCTACCCAAAATGGTTGAAAACTTAAAGGCCAATCCAAAGAAATTTTATCAGGTAAATAAATTAGAGAAATAGAGATGTTGAAATGATATGACCATGCATTTATACGCAAATTTCCATGAAAGCTAAGCGGATAGTACTCGTTTTACTTGCTTTAATTCTACTGCCAATTACAGTGTTTTTTGCGTTGCAATTTTATCATTATTCAAAAAATGAAAGTCCTTACCGCACCTTGTTAATTCCTCGTCTTGAGATAGTAATTGTTGAAATATCCAATTTGGGTTCGGATGAAATCATTATGGACGAAAAATTACTAATTCATAATCCACTGCCTTTTAATTTTACAGCTGATAGTCTTCAATACAAACTATTTATCGGTGATGTGGAGGTGATCAAAAGCACGTATATAAAATCACTCCTTATAAGAAAATGGAACAGCACCTGGATTGACCTGCCAATAACTATTAACAATGATAAACTGCTCGCTACACTCAGCCAAGCAGATAAACTGGGAAAGGACAGTGTGTTGTACCGCATTCAAACTACTTTCCATACACACATACCATTCAAAAAGAAATTTGATATAGATGCAGAAAAGCTGCTTCCACTGTTCTATATCCCCACTGCACGACTAAAGGAAGTATCTCACGATTCACTTAACCTAAAGGGGGTTACCCTGTTTTTAAAGGTGATGATAGGAAACAGGAATAAATTTCCTTTCCAGTTAAAAGATTTGAAATATAAGTTTTCGCTCGGTGGCCATCCCTGGATTACCGGAGCAGAATTGGGAGCAATTGATATTAAACAACAGGACAGTACGGAACTACTACTACCTCTGCGCATTTCGTTTTCCCACATTTTTAAAAGCATAGGTCCGCTTATCAGCAAAGGAGGAAAAATGGAATATAAATTAAGTATGGATTTAAATCTAGTGTCGGATAACAATGCTATAAAAAATAGTCAAGTGACGGTGAATGATACCGGTACGCTAAAAGAATTAATCAAGCTTGCAAAAGACGAGAAGAACAAAGAAAAGGACCAACAGTAAAATAAACTGTACTTGTGAAGGATTATCGCCTACGGAAGGAAGCATAAATGTAATAGGGTTATGGAAAACATGAAAGATGAAATGCACAGTCACGATCCTAAGAAGGGTGACAAAAAACAAGCCGCACAATACACTTGCACCATGCATCCTGAAATTATCAGTGATAAACCGGGAAAATGCCCTAAGTGTGGGATGAAGCTTGTACCCAAAGGGGAAGAACAATCTCACAAAATGGAAGGTATGGGCTCACGAGGCGTCACCCGACCAATGATGGACATGGAAGGCCACGAACACAAAAAGGGCCATAAACACATGGATATGGGCGCGATGAAAATGAGTGCAGATGATCGCATGAAAATGTTGAAAGATCACCACAAACAAACACTCTGGGTTTACTGGGTTATTGTATTGCTGGGATTTTGGATGATCGCTTCACCACTTACTTTTGATTATGGCAAGAATGTGGTAGCACCTGCCGGAGGAAGACCAGTTTGGTTGTCCCTTAGTGATCGTATTGCTGCCATGTATTGGAGCGATATCATTAGTGGGGTGCTTCTGGTAATTTTTGGTTGGAGATCCCTTAAGCCAAACCGTCCTTATAGCGTTTGGATTAGTTGTTTTATTGGGATATGGATCAGCATGTCCCCATTTATTTTTTGGGCACCAACAGCTATCGCCTATTATAACGGTACTATGGTCGGGGTTTTAATTATTGCCTTATCCATTCTCATACCCGGCATGCCCAATATGATCCGGTATATGAAAATGGGTGGCAATGTGCCTAGCGGTTGGAGTTACAATCCGTCCAGCTGGCCACAGCGATCTATTATGATTGGCTTGGCATTTATCGGGTGGATTGCCTCCCGTTATTTGGGAGCATTTCAATTAGGCTATATAGATACCGTTTGGGATCCTTTTTTTGGGGAAGGCACCTTAAATGTTTTGAACTCCGATATGTCGCATAGTTTCCCCATTTCAGATGCGGCACTGGGCACACTCGCCTATACGCTAGAATTTCTAATGGGATTTATGGGCGGCACTTCCCGATGGCGGACTATGCCCTGGATGGTCACTTTTTTTGGAATTTTGGTCATTCCACTTGGGTTTGTGAGTATATTCCTAGTGGTTTCCCAACCTCTTACCGTAGGCGCATGGTGTGCACTTTGCCTATTTTCTGCCATTATTATGCTTCCCATGATTCCTTTACAAATCGATGAAGTCATTGCTATGTGGCAGCACATGGTGCAGAGAAAACAGAAAGGAGATTCCTTATGGACAGTATTTTGGAAAGGCGGTGAAGCGCTTTCTACTGAAAACGATCAACGTTCCCCTGACTTGGCAACATTTGTCGACAATCCCTGGAAAGTTTTTAAATCATCACTATGGGGAATGACTGCTCCTTGGCAATTAACCATTTCTGTAATCATTGGACTTTGGTTGATGATTTCCCCAACCGTTTTCCAGATAGGAATAGAAACATCTGCTGCAAACTTGAACCACTTGGGAGGAGCACTGGTGATCGTTTTTGCGGTAGTGGCCATGGCCGAGGTACTCAGAAGTTTTCGCTATTTCAACGTATTGTTAGGTCTAGCACTGGTAGTTATGCCTTGGTTGATAGAGGATAGCAATATGGTGCACACCCTAAGCAGTAGCCTTGCTGGACTTATCATAATGGCACTTTCCTTTTCCAAAGGGAAAATCAAAGAAACCTACGGACTTTGGGATAAATATGTAGTGTAAATAAGGTTTTTTGAGAATAGGGTAGGGCGTTTTCAAGCATCAAACGTTAAAATGATAATCACAGGATATAGCGAATCAAACAAACTCTAAGATCCGTTTTAAGAAATAATTTTACTAATGATTATTTACATAAAATAAAACAAATGAAAAAGATACTCGTCCCATGCGATTTTTCTGATTCGGCAGTTCAGGCCTTCATATTTGCATTTCAGATTGCGCAACAAAGCAAAGGAGAAATTATTTTACTCCATGTAATTGAGATTCCAGTTTTGCGCGGCACAATACAGGTGCCAGCACTTTATTTTGAAGAGAGTTTTTTGAACGATATGAATGTAAGTGCCGAAAAAAAATTTGAAGAACTAAAATCCAAGTGGACGAATGGAGCGATCAATGTTCGCTCAATGGTAGAGCACGGCCCCATCACAAAAACCATTATTCGTATAGCAGAAGAAAATAGCGTGGATTTGATTGTTATGGGTACCCAGGGAGCAACAGGGATTAAAGAGTTTCTTGTGGGCTCAAATACTGAAAAAGTTGTTCGCTTCTCCCCATTGCCTGTATTGGCCATTAGGAAGTCGCTCGAGTTGTCTGACATTAAAAACATTGTATTTCCCACCACACTTGATCCGAATCAAAATAAATTACTGATTCATATTAAGGAGTTGCAAAATTTCTTTTCTGCGAAACTTCATCTGTTGTTGGTGAATACACCTCACAATATGAAGAGAACAGTAGATGAGAAAGATATGATGGAAGCGTATGCGAGGGATTTTGATCTTCAAAACTATACAATTAACACGCGAAATGATTTTTACGAATCGGATGCCATCATCAATTTCACTATTGAGATTAAGGCGGATATGATTGCTATGGGTACGCATAGTCGCAAAGGTCTGGCTCATTTATTCTCAGGAAGTGTGGCTGAAGAGGTTGTCAATCGGATGGATTGCCCAATATGGACTTATTCTATTAACGAATAACTCCGCTTTTTATACTTGGAATTTTAATCACTTAACCCTAGAAAGATAATGAAGAAACTAGAAAGAAAGGCAATGGTTACCACGGGAGGTGTTTCAGGCATTGGTGAGGATAGATTTATTTTTCTAGCCAACGCTAAAAGTTTATTTGTAACCGGCGAGGAGTTAGAAATGGATCGAAGATATTTGATGCAATAAGCGCCGTGACAATCTCCATACAAATACTTTGGCTTTTTATTTTGGCCATACCTATTGCCTGTATTGCATGGACAGTGACCCACGAAGAAGTTTTTCGTGAATTCAAAAACTATTGTGTTAATCGAAGTGTACGAGGTAAAACCATAGTGGAAAGAAAATTCTTTTACCTCTTTACCTGTGAGTATTGCTTCAGCCATTACGTAACGATTCTTTTTCTTTTTATGACGAATTACACATTACTGATGAGTGATTGGCGAGGTTATATAATTGCAGGATTTTCATTGGTGTGGATTGCCAATATCTATATGAGTTTATTCGGACTGGTCCGGCAGGATATTAAAAAGGAAATGATAGAAAATAAGATGCTTGAAAAGAGAGAAAAAAAATAATTATGATGAAAAAGTTTATTAGCTCTTATATTTTTTATCATTGCCTGCTTAGTAATTATATTATTGGGAGATATGTGTGCTGTTATCGAGATAGAAATCCTTTCAAAATATTTTAACCGTCCTATGTGGAAATACATATGGGTGATTTAAAATGACGAATAAGTTTATTATAGAATGTTATAAATGAATTGAGGGAGTTATTGCTAGAACCACAAAGATTTAAAACAAAGTGTTAAAGAGCTTCCATTACTTATAAAACTGTCGTTTAATGAGGTTTGTAAAATATTATTTAATTACTATCAAAAAGCAATAGTTTAAAATTAAAGCTTCATCTCACATTTAAAGTGGAATAGGGAAATCATATGGCGTAGGTCAGCAAGTTAATTCTTGAAAGTTCAGGGTCTGTAAGTTAATCGATAAAGACAGTAAAGTATAAATAAGCATCTAAATAAGAAAGTCAAAATCAGGTAAAAGCAGTAGAATGACGCAACCATTAAGATCTAAACACTTGCAAAAGATAATTCCCCAGGGTACGGATACAGAAATGATAGATCAGCTGCAGCGGGAAACCTTTGGGTACTTTCTGAAAGAGGTGAACGGGCATACTGGGTTAATAGCGGATAAAAGCCAACCAGGATCTCCATCAAGTATAGCAGCGGTAGGTATGGGGCTTAGCTGCTATATTGTCGGAATTGAGCGCGGATATATATCCCGGGACGAGGCAATCATGAAGACGCTTGCGGTTTTAAGGTTTTTCCATACCAGCCATCAGGGTATCGAAGTGGATGCGACAGGATACAAGGGATTCTATTATCACTTCCTTGATATGCAAACCGGCAAACGGGCACTGAAAAGTGAATTATCTACCATAGATACCGCTATATTATTGGCCGGGATATTGACTGCACGAAATTATTTTTCGAGGGAAAATAAATCCGAAACCGAAATCCGGACTATTGCCGATGAACTCTATGCCCGGGTTGATTGGCAGTGGGCATTGAACGGTCGTGACTCGGTTGCACATGGGTGGAAGCCGGAATCCGGCTTTCTTCGTTTCCGTTGGGACGAAAAGTATAGCGAGGCTCATATAATGTATATACTGGCACTCGGCTCGCCCACATTCCCCATCAATCCATCTATCTATAAAAAATGGATATCCACTTTTGAATTTATAAAACTATACGGAATAGAACATATTTATGCCGGCCCTCTTTTTATACACCAGATGTCGCACATCTGGCTCGATTTTAAGGGCATCGGTGATGAGCTGAATAAAAAGATCGGTGTGGATTACTTTGAAAACAGTCGGCGTGCAACCCTTGTCCAGCAACGCTATGCCATAGAAAACCCTTTGGGATTTGCTCACTATGGCGAAAATTGTTGGGGGTTTACGGCAAGTGATGGCCCCGGCCCCAGTAAACGTATTGTTAACGGTGTTCCAAGAAAGTTTTTTGATTACAGGGCAAGAGGGATCCCTTTTGGGCCGGACGACGGCACCATTGCTCCCTGGGCAGTTGCAGCTTCGCTTCCGTTTGCACCAGAGGTTGTTCTAAGAACCATTCGGCATGCCATAGAAAGACATGATTTTGAAAAACATGGTAAATATGGTTTTGATGCAAGTTTTAACCCCACTTTTCCTGTCAAAGACACTCACCAAAGTGTTTGGTTTTCACCATGGCAATTTGGATTAAACCAAGGTCCGATCATTTTAATGATCGAAAATTATAAATCAGGGTTGATATGGAATCAAATGAAAAAAAGTCATCCTATCATAAAAGGTTTGCGACTGGCAAGTTTTACAGGTGGCTGGCTCAACGCTAAATCTTCTTAATAACATTTCTGATTAATCAAACATGGATAAAACAACAGAAAATATTCAACAATTAGGCATCGATACGGTAAGAATCTTAGCGGCCGATGCTGTTCAAAAAGCAAACTCAGGTCATCCGGGTACTCCCATGGGTTTGGCACCGCTAGGCCACGTGCTGTGGTCAGAGAGTATGAACTACAATCCGAAAAATCCTGAATGGATAAATCGTGATCGTTTTATTTTGTCAGCCGGGCATGCCTGCATGTTACAGTATAGTTTTTTATACTTAACCGGCTATGATATCTCCATGGATGATCTTAAAAAATTCCGGCAACTTCATAGCAAAACCGCAGGGCATCCTGAATACGGATTATTAGCAGGCATTGAAGTGACCACAGGTCCATTAGGACAAGGTTTTGCCAATGGAGTAGGATTTGCAATTGCACAAAAATATATGGCTGCACGTTACAATAAGCCGGGATTTGATATTTTCGATTATAAAATTTATGCCATTTGCAGTGATGGCGATTTGATGGAAGGTGTAACTGCTGAAGCGGCATCTTTCGCAGGGCATCTTCAGTTAGGTAATATGATTTATCTCTATGATGATAATCATATTACTATTGAGGGAAGTACAAATTTAGCTTTCGACGAAGATGTAGCTCAACGCTTTGAAGCATATGGTTGGCATGTCCAGGTGCTTGCAGACGGTAATGATATAGTGGAGTTATCTGCAGCTATAAAAAATGCGCAAGCAGATACAAAAAGACCTTCTTTGATAAAAGTTCGTACTCACATCGGTTATGGGAGTCCTAATAAAGCTGGTACTGCTGCCGCACATGGATCTCCATTGGGTGAAGATGAAGTAAAATTAGTGAAAAAGCATTTTGGTTTTGACCCTGATAAATATTTTGAAGTGCCTAGTGAAGTTTTGGATTATTACCGTGCTGCCGGAAAGAAGGGAATAAAAAAAGAAGAGAGTTGGAATGAATTATTCAGGAGCTATAAAGAAAAATATACAGAACAGGCTAATGAATATGAATTATTAAGCAGCGGAAAGTTACCTGTAGGGTGGAAGGAAAAGTTACCCGTATTTAAAGCCGGAGATAAGGAAATAGCAACCCGCAAAGCTTCTGGGAAAGTACTCAATGCAATTGCTGATTATTTGCCTAACCTAATTGGCGGTTCGGCGGATCTGGCTCCATCCACAGACACGGATCTGGAGAAATACAAATCATTTACTTCAGATTATGCAGGGCGAAATTTCCACTTCGGCATTAGAGAACATGCGATGGGCGCCATCTTAAATGGGCTAGCCCTTAGCAAATTTATTATTCCTTATGGCGCTACATTCCTTATTTTCTCCGAATATATGCGACCTCCAATTCGCCTCGCTGCCGTCATGAAAATTCGCCCAATATTTATTTACACTCATGATAGTATCGCATTGGGTGAAGATGGAACAACGCATCAGCCCATTGAACAATTAATCTCATTAAGGTCTATTCCAAACTTAACAGTTATTCGCCCTGCCGATGCCAATGAAACAACACATGCATGGAGAGTAGCTTTGGAACATACCGATGGCCCGGTAGCAATTATATTAACTAGACAGGGACTTCCTGTGATTGACCAGGAGAAATACACCAAGGCGGATGCAGTAGAAAAGGGAGCCTACATTCTATCCGAATCAGAAACAAACCCGCAAATTATTTTGATTGCCACTGGATCTGAAGTTCAATTAGTGATTGCCGCCCAGCAACAATTAAAAGAGCAGAACATTGGGGCACGTGTAGTAAGTATGCCTTCATGGGAATTGTTTGAAAAACAGAATGCCGCTTATAAAGAAAAAATATTTCCACAAGCGCTGAAGAAACGATTGGCGGTGGAAGCCGGGTCGCCTTTAGGCTGGCATAAATATGTAACGGATGAAGGTGATATCATTGGTATCAATAGATTTGGCGAATCGGCCCCAGGCGAGCAAGTGATGCAGGAATATGGATTTACGATTGAAAACGTGGTAAAAAGAGCGAAAGCCCTACTTTCATAAAGAGCCAATTTAACGAATTAGGACAATGCCCAAAGATATTACAAGCCTTGTCTTTGCTAAAAAAATTAATGAAATGAAAATAGGAATTGCTGCAGATCATGGTGGGTTTGAACTCAAAGAAATTATCCATGCATTCCTGCTCAAAAAGGAATACGAAGTGGTGGATTTTGGCGCACATAAACTTGATGACAAGGATGATTATCCTGACTTCGTAATTCCACTGGCTAAAGCGATAGCTTCAAATGAAGTTGAAAGGGGTATAGCTATTTGCGGCAGTGGTGTAGGCGCATCAATAGCTGCCAATAAAGTTGCAGGGGTAAGAGCAGCTTTAATACAGGATTATTTTTCGGCACACCAGGGAGTTGAAGACGATGACATGAATATTATTTGTCTTGGGGGAAGGGTTACCGGTTTTGCAAGTGCTGAAGAACTGGTGTTAGCGTTTTTAAAAGCAACATTTACGGGTGTCGAGAGACACTTGCGAAGGTTGCAAAAAATAAAAGAACTGGAAATTAATCTTAATGAAAATGAGAAAATAATAAGGAGACAATAAATCATCGTTAATAAATTAAGTAATATTCATGTTAAAAAAAGAATCACAATCACACCGATTTTACTTTTTTTAACTCTATAATAAAAGGCCAGGAGAATAAAAAAAGAAGGCACGCGATTGCTTGTTATCAGCCTATGAAATATGTGAATCATGCAACTGTTTTCTAAAAATGTGTAACACTTTTCTTTAGTATCAGCTTTAAATTTATCATGTAACTATCATTTTATAAAAAAAATATTTATATGAAACAAGAAAAAATTGATCAACTCAGTGAGCAATCTCATAGTAAGTCTAAACTACCATCAATACAGAGGAAATTGACTTTGCCAGAGGATAAATCGAATATAAATCTTCAGGAAACCGAAGAGCAGGAAGTAGAATTAACTTTTCAAAGAAGACCGCAATTCAAAATAAACGAAAACCGCAGGGGAAGATTTGACTGAAATGTATTTTCCTGCGAATATTTCAATCGATAATTTGAATGGCAAATAATTTTAAATGTTATGAAATATATCTTTTGTTAATGTCATTCAAGCATTTTCATTTCTGCTAAATGTTGCCTGCTGTCTGAATTATTGCCGGAATAGTGCGGTATAACTAAAAAAAAGAAAAAGAATATGGACACATTAATTAAAGTGCTGAAATATGGTCAAAGTATCTGGATTGATTTTCTCGACAGAAAAATTATGGACTCCGGTGAATTAAAAAGAATGATTGATGAAGATGGCATCCGCGGTCTTACATCAAATCCTGCCATTTTTGAAAAAGCGATCAGTAACAGTTCTTTGTATGACGATGATATTGCATTGTTATCACAAAAAGAAACTAGAGATGAAGAAATCTTCTTTGGCCTTGCCGTGAAAGATATTAAACGTGCAGCGGATATTTTTAGTCCGTTGTATGAAAAAACTTTTGGTGGAGATGGTTTCGTGAGCCTTGAAGTATCACCTCACCTGGCCCGCGATACGGAGAAGACCATTCAACAAGCAAGAGAACTTTGGAAGGCGGTTGATCGGGAAAATGTAATGATTAAAATTCCGGGCACAGCAGAAGGATTGCCTGCAATCCGCACGTGCATCAGTGAAGGAATCAATGTTAATGTAACACTGCTGTTTGGCTTGCCACGCTATAAAGAAGTAACGGATGCTTACCTATCAGGATTAGAAGATAGATTAAATGCGGGACAACCTATTGACAGGGTAGCATCCGTAGCCAGTTTTTTTCTCAGCCGTATTGATGTAATGGTTGATCCGATGCTGGTGGAAAAAGGGTTGAGTAAACTGAAAGGAGAAGTGGCCATCGCATCAGCAAAAATGGCATACGGAATTTATAAGGAGATTTTTAATAGTGAACGGTTCAAGAAGCTCGAAGCAAAGGGAGCAAAACGTCAGCGGGTATTGTGGGCCAGTACCAGCAGCAAGGATCCTTCTTTTAGCGATGTGAAATATGTGGAGGCCTTAATTGGAAAGGAAACAATAAACACCCTTCCGATGGAAACACTGGATGCTTTCCGTGATCATGGGAAAGTAGAGAATACTCTGGAAGATGACCTCGATAAAGCAACAAGGGTATTGCAGCAACTGGAAGAAAACGGGATTAACATAGATACCATAACTCAAACCCTCGAATACGAAGGCATTGAAAAATTCAATGAACCTTATGATAAGCTTTTGGATGGAATTGAAAAGCAAAAGAAAAAATAAATGACACCATCTAATTGAAATTAACGACATGAAAAAGATCAAGGGAATCAATAACAGAAAAACTCAGAAAGGAACCGAATTGGGGTCGGAAAAAAATGATAATTCAATTAGAGAGAAAGCCTCTGTCTGGCCGGAAAATCATGAAGAGCAAAGAAGCATGGACATTCGCATGAAGGAGCAACTTTTTCAATCATCAAAAAAGGGAGAGAAACAGAAAAATCAAAAGTAAGAAACACGAAAATTATAGAGATACTAAAAATGAGAGCCAAATGATCAACACAGTTTTTTTTTGATATTGGCGGCGTACTGCTCAGCAATGGGTGGGGCCATCTGTCACGAGAGAAAGCAGCAAATAAATTCAATCTCAACTATGAAGAAATGAACGTGCTGCACAATTTCATTTTTAACGTGTTCGAAATAGGCAACATTACCATGGATGATTATCTGGATACGGTAGTATTCAATCACTCCAGAGATTTTTCAAAAGAAGAGTTTAAAAATTTCATGTTCGCTCAGTCTGTAGAGTTGCCAGATATGCTTCCTTGGCTAAAAGAATGGAAGAAAAATTGTGGAGTCCGTGTTTTTTCCATAAACAACGAAAGCAGGGAGCTCAATGATTACCGCATTAAAAAGTTCTCACTGCATCAATGTTTTGATGGGTTTTTCTCATCCTGTCACCTAGGTATGCGTAAGCCCGATCCGGGTATTTTTCAATTAGCTATGGGCATAGCGCAGGCGCGACCGGATGAGTGTGCTTATTTCGATGACAGGCTCATGCTGGCAGAGGCAGGGGAAAAGTTGGGTATCCGCAGCTTTCATAATCGGGATTATAAAAACACAATAGAAAATCTAATGAACCTAAAGAAATAAAAAACTAAATAAAATGGAAAAGGGAAATCAAAATGTATTTGGCATTTACGGATTGGGAACCATGGGGCGAAATTTATTGCTGAATATGGCTGACCATGGATTTCCTGTTGCCGGCTTTAACAGACATGATGATAAAGTGACTTTGCTAAAGGAAGAAAGCAAGGGGAATAGTGTACAAGTTTTTACTGATTTAACCGAATTTATCAATAGCCTTAAATCTCCAAAAACCGTAATGCTGCTGGTGACAGCGGGCAAAGCAGTAGATGAAGTTATTACAGAAATCCTTCCCTTATTGAAGAAAGGCGACCTTATAATTGACGGAGGGAATTCGCATTTTACCGATACGGACAGGCGCTACAAAGATCTGAAAGAAAAGAGTTTTCATTTTATCGGAATGGGCGTTTCAGGAGGTGAAGAAGGTGCCCGCAGAGGGCCAAGCATGATGCCGGGTGGCGATAAGCATGCTTATCAATTGGTAAAGCCCATTCTTGAAACAATAGCAGCACACGTCAATGGTGATCCCACTGTTGCCTACATGGGGCCGGGCTCAGCAGGCCATTTTGTTAAGATGGTGCACAATGGAATCGAATATGCACTGATGCAACTGATAGCAGAAACATACGAGGTTTTAAAGAAGGGGCTTCACCTGAATAATGAAGCCATCCATACGGTTTTTAAACAATGGAATGATGGCAGGCTCCAATCTTTTCTACTGGAAGTGACCCGTGATATTTTTGCCTTTAAAAACCCAGTTGCAGATCATTTATTGCTGGACGATATTAAAGACCAAGCAAAAGCAAAAGGTACGGGAAAATGGACTTCCCAAGTAGGCATGGATCTCAATTTGCCAATTCCAACCATTGATACTGCCGTTTCCATGCGTGACTTATCGAAATATAAATCATTAAGAGTGCAAGCCGCGGCAATGTATGCTGATACTACAGGGATGCCTCTGGAAGATAACCCTGATGAATACATAGCAAACCTGGAACAGGCATTTTACTTTGGTATGGTAACGGCTTATGCACAGGGGATGCACTTGCTTTATAAAGCATCTCAGGAATTTAATTATGATCTAGAACTGGACCAGATCGCTAAAATATGGCGAGGTGGCTGTATCATCCGGGCAGCGTTTTTAGAAGATATTTATAGCGCTTTCAGTACAAATGCAAAGCTGGAACATTTGCTATTGGATAAGTCCATTCAATCAACACTGAAAAACAGCTTACCAGGCATCCGTACCATAGTTTCGGACGCTGCAAAGTACGGCCTAGCATTGCCTGCTTATGCAGCATCATTGACTTATTTTGATGCTTTTCGAAGTGAAAAAATGCCAGCAAATCTCATACAGGCGCAACGTGATTATTTTGGGGCGCATACTTATGAGTTGATTGGTAAAGAAGGAGTTTTCCATGCCGAATGGCAAAGTGATGTTTCCTAAGCATTTAAATGCATATGAAAATAATATCTAAGTGATGAACATATCGCCTATAGCAGGAAAAATTGCCGTATCACAAATGCTGGTAAATATCCCGAGGTTAGTTACTGCTTATTACACGGGAATACCTGATCCTTCGGAATCAGAACAGCGTGTTGCATTCGGTACTTTAGGTCATCGTGGATCATCATTAACAAATTCATTTAATGAAAATCATATCCTGGCTATCACGCAAGCTATTTGTTTCTACCGCAAGGAACACAGAATAGATGGGCCTTTATATCTAGGCTTTGATACACATGCGCTTTCAGCACCTGCTTATGCTACTACTATGGAAGTACTGGCTGCAAACGATGTTGAAGTAATGATTGCTGTTGGAGATGAATATACACCAACACCTGTCATCTCTCATGCTATTTTAAAGTACAATGCGGGGCGAAAAACCGGATTGGCAGACGGTATAGTTATCACACCATCACATAATCCTCCGGGTGATGGGGGCTTCAAGTACAATCCACCCAATGGCGGACCCGCCTCCGACACAGTTACGAATTGGGTTGAAGCTAAAGCAAACGAATTTTTACAAAACAAGCTTCAATCCGTAAAAAGAATTCCTTTTAATAACGCATTGAATGCTGATATAACTCACCGCCACGACTATTTGAATTCATATATCAATGATCTTGGAAATATTATTGATATGAAGCTCATCAGAGATTCAAAAATCAGCATCGGTGTTGATCCGCTTGGTGGTGCCGGTGTACATTATTGGGAGCCAATTGCAGATCGCTACAAACTCAATCTGACTGTTGTAAATAAAATAGTTGACCCCACCTTTAGTTTCATGACAGTGGATTGGGACGGACAAATTCGTATGGATCCGTCATCTCCCTATGCCATGCAGCAATTGATAGCAATGAAAGATCAGTTTGATATTTCATTTGCCTGCGATACGGATTATGACCGGCATGGCATTGTTACCAAAAGTGCGGGACTCTTAAATCCTAATCATTATTTATCAGTTGCAATTTTTTATCTGCTGCAACATCGCCCCTTGTGGACAAAAAATGCAGCAATTGGTAAAACGGTTGTAAGCACTCAGTTGATTGACCGCATTACGGCAAAATTGGGAAGGCAGCTCTATGAAGTGCCTGTCGGTTTTAAATGGTTCGTTGATGGTTTGCTGGATACATCACTTTGTTTTGGTGGTGAAGAAAGTGCAGGTGCTTCTTTTTCAAGATTGGATGGTAATGTGTGGACAACAGATAAAGATGGATTTGTGCCGGCCTTGCTATCAGCAGAAATTACTGGAAGGCTTGGTCGTGATCCCGGAATCCTATATAATGAATTGATAAAAGATTTTGGCGAACCTTTTTATGACCGCATTGAAGCAAAGGCGACTGCTGAACAAAAAGAAAAACTTAGTAATATTTCACCTGATATAATCAAACAAAAAGAGTTAGCCGGTGAAAAGATTAATGTCGTACTGACCAAAGCTCCAGGAAACAATGCTCAGATCGGAGGAGTGAAGGTAATTTCAGAAAATGGATGGTTTGCTGCACGCCCATCAGGAACTGAAGATATTTATAAGATCTATGCTGAAAGTTTTTTAAGTAAAGATCACCTGACAAGAATCATTGAAGAAGGTGAAAACATTGTTGACGATGTATTAAATAAAACATAGTTTGAAACGTGTGCCGCAACTCAGGAATTCATGCCCACTATAAATACCCTCTTGGGAGCGGATATGAGCAGTTCTTGTATGATATTTGGACTTAGATTTATCATATTCCTCCTACCAGTATTCATTTGATAATAAAGTACAAATTATCGCAACCTTAATTTTGTATTTGAGTTTAGTAGTAGGTGTTCCGATTAAGAAAAATGAACGTTATGGCGATTGCCATATTTTTTCTGGCCTCCATTACAGGAGTCCATGGTACATTTTTTATCTGCAATACTGTATTATCAAACGAAGAAGTCGGTCATTCTCATGATGCCAATCATCATGAACATGTTGATGAAGGAACTCATTCTCATAATTCCGACTCCTCAGCAGATGATTGTTGCGACGATTTAACCTATTCATTTTTAAATGGAGCCAAGGTGTTGGCAAATCAACTTCATGTTGAATTCCCTTCGATTGGAGAGATAATTATCGTTCTGCCAATCACTTTCAAACTAGTTGGATTTGAAAATTTTGGTAGTCCATCACACTTTATTGATCCGCCTCCAAAAGCGCTTCATCGGAGGATTTTGTATCAGTCCTTTATTATCTGATTCCTCTTCAATAAGAAGATCAATTTCATTGATTTTCAAAATCCCTATTTCTAAAGCCAAATAACTAAATGACTAACGAGAACCTAGTTCTCAATAGGAAAATAGTGTCGATTTCAATCCATTTAGCATAGGTTTCCTAATTATTCTCGGGACTTTCCTGCGGAATTTCAAAATCAAACAATTTCAACAGCAACTATAATGAAAATATTAATTCTATTGGTTTCACTGGCTCTGGGGAGCTGGGGAGCCTACGCACAGCATGTTCACGGTAGTGGTGACCACAAAAACACAGAAGAGATGAGCCCGATGGTTCCAATGTTTAAGGATCAAGCAATTGGCAATGCCTACAGTAAATACATTGAGCTTAAAAATGGACTAGTTACTTCCAATGCATTAAAAATTAATGATGCTGCAGCACTTTTGGTGCTTGCACTGCAGGACGTAAATGATGGAGGCAAAGTCTTGGAGCAAGCACGAATGGTATCTAAAGCAAAGAATTTGGAGGAACAGCGGAAGATGTTTGCATCGCTAAGCAATGAAATGGTTGCGCTGATTAAAATTGCAAAATTATCCATGGGTTCGATCTATGTGGATTATTGCCCGATGGCCAATAATAGTAGTGGAGCATACTGGCTTTCTAATGAGGCAGCTATAGCTAACCCATACTTTGGGAGTAAGATGCTTACCTGTGGGAGTGTGAAAGAAACCATTGAATAATCATGGAAGCTTTACTCCCAGAATGGGCACCAAATATCCACCCATTGATCATTCACTTTCCAATTGCTCTTTGGTTGGCAGCGGTTTTTTTTGATTTGATTTCCCTTATTAGCAAGGAAGCATGGATTCGAAATACGGCAATGGCATTGTATGGACTTGGTGCCGTAAGTGCCTATGCAGCTTTCCTTAGTGGGAATCAGGCAATTGATATGGTAACTATTCCATTTCAGGGTGAAATGACAGCAAGTAATCACTCCGATTGGGGCAGCTACACTCTTTATTTCTTTATAGCCTATACAATTCTTCGAGGAGTTATCTTCTGGAAACAGTGGGACAAGAAAAAAGTAGTGGCCATTGTGCTTTTTATTCTTGGAACTATTGGAACAGGGATGGTGGCAAAGACTGCGGATCTGGGAGGAAAGCTGGTGTATAAGTACGGTGTAGGAATCAACAAATAATTAGTAATTAACATTAACCAATAATAAAATGAAATACATAAAAATAATGATTGTCCTTTTATCGGCAACTCTTGTGGTGTCATGTTCACAAGGGGAAAAGACCAGTGAAGAGCATGATATGACCGAAGCGGATGGACATGATCAGAGTACGATGGGAGCTGGTGACCACCCTGCTGAAGGAGAAGAAAGTGGACACGATCACGGGGCTGAAATGGGTGAAAACCATGAGTCAACTTCAAATGGAGGTGAGATGAAGAAATGGACACCTGGAAACGATGGTGTGAAATCTATCCAATCGGACTTTCATTTTATAGCTGGCGCAATGGAAAACATCAATCCTGAAGTAATTTCTGAGGCCGGACAGAATGTGATGAAACTTACTGCAGATGGCACTCCAACTGCGTTCGTTTTTCATACCTCTTACGGAAATGTGGGAATGGCTGCAATGCTGAACCTGAAAGGTTTTAATGGTACGGTAAAACTGATTCATCATGCACAGAACACCAGCAACTATGAATTCGTGGCTATTAATAGTGGCAAGATGAAGCTTGGACGTGTAGTGGATGGGAAAGAAGAAATCTTTGATGAGAAAACGTATGAGTCTGCAGACGACTGGACTAATCTTAGAGTTTCTGCTGCTGGCACACACTTTAAAGGCTATATAGGAAATAAGACAATCACTCACGGCCATGGTGATATGATGAAGGATGGATATGTCGGTATAATGCTTGAAGGCAAAGGAATGCTCCAGATCAAATCTGTCGAACTTACTCCCATGGAAGATGAATAATCTGCCTGATATTTAAATTCTTAACAACCCTGTAAGGCACTTACTGTCTTGCAGGGTTGCTTTTTCATACCTTGATAATGAAATTATGAAATATAATTTTAACTATTTAACGCTACTGACCTTGAACATTTTACTGGGGAGGGGATGTTATGAACAAAAGGATAAAGTCGTGGACCAATCAGTCATTGACACAACCGAGGAAATGCCCAGAAAAGCGGAATCGGAATCTGAATTTTAGTTATTTTTGTAATTGGATTTTATGAAAAACATCGCACATAGATTTATCTTGTTTTTGATGCTACTGGTTATTTTGACCAGTACTATTTCGGCTTCCGGGAATTCTGTTGAAACAGGAAAAATTTCTTGTCCAAAACAAGCTAATCACTCCGAGAAAAAATCGTGTTGTGATAGCGGAGAAAATCAAGATGAACCTGGGAGTGTACCTTGTGACAATACAGCTTGTCATTGTTCAAGCACAGTTAATGTCACTGTTTTCATTAATAATTTTAAATTGTCGAGCACTAATAACTTTGCACTTTTATTTACACCTCGAATTTACGTTCAGCACCCTAGTAACGCAGTCTGTCTTTCCATCTGGCAACCACCAGAAATAAGCTGATTCATTTTTTGACAGGAGCTAACCTGTCCTGTATTGAATACAAACCATAGGGGTGTATTCGCTTCCTTCTACCATAGTTTAAAATTCATAGAAATGAAATCATTCAAGATTATAATGATTGCACATATGGTGTTATCATCAACAGCGCTTATCGCTCAAATTAAAAACTCCCAAACGGAAACCGTAAAAATTTTCGGTAACTGCGACATGTGCAAAACTGCCATCGAAACAGCAGGAAACGTTAAAAATACGGCCAGCGTCCATTGGAACAAAGACAACCAGATGGCCGAAATTACCTACGATTCTAAAAAGTCAAATCGAGACGAAGTATTAAAGCGAATTGCATTGGCAGGTTATGACAATGACCACTATTTGGCTCCTGACAATGCGTACGCACGACTGTCGGAATGTTGCAAATATGAAAGGCTGAAAAAAGAGACTGAAACGGCTATGGTACCTTCTAAAACGGAGATGGAAATGAATAAGACAACGTCTGAAAATCATAAAGATATGATTATGCCTGAAATGAAGGAATCAAATGCTCTGGAGGTAGTTTTCGACACTTATTTTGCCATAAGCGATGCCTTGGTAAAAACTAATGCGGCTACGGCAAGTGCCAAAGCATCAGAACTGTTGAATGCAATTAAGGCCCTAAAAATAGAAACGTTTAAAACGGCAGATCAAGCCGCACTAACCAAGGTGTTGCCTTCCATAGTGGCGGATGCAAAAGGCATTTCAGAAACCAAGGATATCATTAAGCAACGGGAGAAATTCAAAGGCTTGTCAAAGAACATGCACGAAATCATAGCGTATTACAGCTCCCATGAACCCCTTTACTATCAATATTGTCCAATGCAGGATGCCAATTGGTTGAGCAAGGAAAAGGCCATTAAAAATCCATATTACGGTTCACAGATGTTAAGCTGCGGGTCTACTGTGGAAACTATTAAACACAATAATTGAAGCGCAACAGAAATCTAATTTTTCGATTACGAAATGAAAAAATTAATCTTGGTGCTTCTGTTTCTTGGGACGTTTTCCCTACAGGCACAAACTATAGTGCGCTACGACCTTTATGTGCGGGATACGCTTGTCAATTTTTCCGGCAAAGAAAGACACGCCATTGCAGTGAACGGACAAATACCAATGCCAACGCTCACGTTTACGGAGGGAGACATCGCCGAAATTTATGTCCACAATGAATTGGATGAAGAAACCTCTTTGCATTGGCACGGCTTGTTTTTGCCCAATAAGGAGGATGGCGTTCCTTACCTCACCCAAATGCCCATACCGCCGCACACCGTCCATAAATATACCTTCCCCATCATACAGCACGGGACCCATTGGTACCATAGCCATTTTGGGCTTCAGGAACAGATAGGGATGTACGGTTCCATGATTTTGAAGAAAAGACCGGATGATAAAACCTTCAGAAAAGGCATAGACGATTTGCCCACCATTCCCATAGTTTTGAGCGAATGGACAGATTTAAATCCCGAAAACGTACACAGAATGCTCCACAACGCATCAGATTGGTTTGCCATAAAAAAAGGGACCACACAAAGCTATGCCGAGGCCATACAAAAGGGACACCTAAAAACCAAATTTCACAATGAGTGGAAGCGAATGATGGCAATGGACGTAAGTGACATTTATTATGAGAAATTCCTCATCAATGGTAAAAGCGAAAATGAGGACACATCTCTGAAAGGCTTGAAAGCAGGGGATAAGGTAAGGCTGAGGATTTCAAACGGTGGTGCATCCAGCTATTTTTGGCTCACTTATGCCGGCGGAAAAATAACCGTGGTCGCCAATGACGGTAATGATGTAGAACCCGTGGATGTGGATAGAATGCTCATTGCCGTATCAGAAACCTATGACGTGGTAGTGACCATACCTGCGGACAATACGGCATTTGAATTTTTGGCCACATCGGAAGACCGTACAAAATCAGCATCCATTTATTTGGGTACTGGCATAAAACAGCTCACTTCGCCACTGCCAAAACTGAAATACTTTGAAGGGATGGAAATGATGAACGGAATGATGAAAATGAACGGCGATCTGGACCAAATGGGAATGAATATGAGTATGCAGCAAATGGATATGAATGTAGTGATGTATCCTGAAATAACTGGGCCTGCAGCTAATGGAAAGGGTATGAAAATGGAAAAGGATGACGAAGAACATTCAGGCCATAAAATGGATCAAATGAATGGAATGAAAATGAGCGAGGATAGGTACAAAAGCAATGAGCTATCCGATATTACTACGCTCAACTATGCCATGTTGAAGTCGCCAACCGTAACGACGCTTCCTGAGGAAGCTCCTGTTAAAGAGCTACATTTTACGCTTACGGGAAATATGAGCCGTTATGTTTGGAGTCTGGACAACAAGGTTATTTCCGAAACCGATAAAATCCTGATAAAAAAAGGTGAAAAAGTGAGGATAACCATGTACAACAATTCTATGATGCGACACCCTATGCACTTGCACGGCCACGATTTCAGGTTGCTCAACGGCCAAGGTGAATACGCGCCACTTAAAAATGTGGTGGATATCATGCCTATGGAAACTGATGTGATCGAGTTTGAGGCGAATGTTGAAGGCGATTGGTTTTTTCACTGCCATATTCTTTACCATATGATGAGTGGTATGGGTAGGGTGTTTAGTTACGAAAATCAGGAACCTAATCCATTGATTCCAAATCCAGCACTCGCCTTGAGAAAACTAAAAGGTGATGATAGAGCCTTCCACTTGATGGCAGAAAACGATTTTGCTACCAATGGAAATGATGGGCAACTGATGATTCAAAGTACAAGATGGAGTATTGGTACCGAATGGCGTTTGGGATATAATGACATGCACGGGTATGAAACAGAAACCCATATAGGCCGATATATTGGAAAAATGCAATGGTTGATGCCGTTTGTAGGCTTTGATTGGCGCTATCGAAAATTGGGTCATAATGAGGTCGAGGAAAACCTTTTCGGTCAAAAAAACACCAAGGATAATCGTTCTTTAGTTAGTCTAGGTGTCGCTTACACTTTGCCAATGCTAGTAGTAGCTCAGGCCGAAATATTCACCGATGGTAATGTTAGGTTGCAATTTGAGCGTAATGACATTCCACTAACCCAAAGATTGCGTATGAACCTTATGTGGAATACTGACAAAGAATATATGGCAGGATTACGATATATAGCGACACGAAATTTTGGAGTAACCACTCATTACGACAGTGATATGGGCTTTGGTATTGGTGCAATGCTAAACTATTGATGAAAGAAAAGCTGCCGTTAAAAGCTATACTTATTTATAATTCACTAAGGTAACCAATTACCAAAATTGCAAAAGAGTATAGCTTTAGGTTTGCTTCACCCACACTGTAATAAAAATATAGGTATTGAACAGCGAAAAGGAAAATGTCAGTGAGTAATTGGACTGAAGGCAGTGGACTATTGCTGACATTTCGCTTCTCACAAAACCCTTACTGGTCTCGTTGACTAGTCCTGAATTGACGCAAGAGTTTTTTTGACTGGTTATCATATTTGAATTCTATCAAGGTGTACTAATTTTGATTTAGTTAGGGCTGAAAGAATTGAAATTTATTTTTTCTATTCCTTATTCCAGCAATTTAACTTGATTCCAGCACACGAGGCAAGAGACTACGGCATAAAGCCCCCACTCTTGCCTTTGCTGGTTTATTCCGTTTCCTCTTGCACTTAGTGCCGGACTCAGGCTGGTGCAGCTTCATAAGTATTTGTAAAACCAAAACACAAAAGCTATGAAGTCTGAAACAAAAAAATCATCAAAGAGAAGGAGGGGATCTAACTTTCAGGTAACAGGATCCCAATCTGATATCTATGAGAAGTTTACCAATCTGATCATTGAGAAACTGAAACAGGGGATTATTCCCTGGAAGCAACCTTGGCATGAGATGGGACTTCCTGCAAATTATCTGACCAAGAAATCCTATAAGGGAATTAACCTTTGGATGCTCTTATCCTGTGGACATCAGTATCCGTATTACTTAACCTTCAAACAAGCTCAAGCGCTGGGAGGAAAAGTCAGGAAGGGAGCGAAGGCTATTCCCATATTCTATTGGATCTTTGCCTTTAGAGATAAGAAAACTGGAAAGGTGATTCCAGAAAGCCAAATTGGGTTGTATGATTTGAAACAGGTGAGTAGATCTGGCTTTCTTAAGGAGTTTAAGGTATTTCCCATAGATCAGATCGAAGTGGTCGAATGGGAGTTTCCAGAGTTGTCAACAATAGAGTCTCTGCCGGTAAATGAGCATTGCCGTAAGATCTATGAGGACATGGTAAGACCGCCGGAATTGATTCATAAGGGATCATCGGCTTATTATAGGACGGATCTCGATCAGATCACTATGCCGGAAAGAACCTTGTTTCCATCAAGTGAAGACTACTATGGAGTGCTTTATCATGAGCTGGTGCATTCGACTGGACATAACTCGAGACTGGATCGGGTTGGTGTTTCAGACCCACAAGAATTTGCATCCGAAGAATATAGCAAAGATTATCCAAACTATAATATTATCCTAACATTTGGTTTTAACCTGTTATTTTACAGTGTTTTAATCTCTTAAAAGTTGTGGTAATGTTTCTTCATAATTGTGAAGGCATCATAGAATGGGAAGATGGCCTGACTCAGTCATAGAAACTTATTTTTGAAAGATTGGCCAATAACCATTGGTTAAGCAAAGATGGCACTTTGATGGAGTGCCACCTTTGCTTTTTCTTTGGTATTTATTCCTTAAGACCGAGATACTGCAGTAAGTCTTTCTTTTTGCTGACGTTTTTCCACTTTTTACCGGTATCTTTTATAACATCATCTTCAAGCTTAGCCAAAGCTTGGTTTTTTTGCTCCGTAGAGATAAAAATATAGCGCATGGTTGAGTTTAAGTCAGAATGCCCCATCAGTCTTTGGATAGCTACGATATTGAGATGTTGCTCCAACCAATGACTGGCCCGTGCATGACGAAGCTGGTGGCAGTGCAGGTTATTGGGCAATCCTGGATTAATAAGGTTCGCTTTCTGCGCGTATATTTTTAGACGTTTATTTACTCCCTCCTGGGTGAGTTTCTTTTTTCTTCCGTCATATCGGACGAAGAATAATAGATCGTCGAGAATAGGGGTTTTTCCATGGAACATCTCGATGTAGCCTTTGAGGACGTAAGCTACCTCTTTAAGAATCGGCGGGGATCTTCTTTTTACTCCCTTACCCAATACGGAGATATAGTTTTTGCCATTAGGTTCATATAAATGAACGTCAGACATTTTTAATGATAGCACCTCGTCAATACGTGCTCCAATACTATAAATCAGATAGAATAGTGTAAAATCACGTTTTCCTATTTTAGTTTTCAGGTCAATCACATCAAAAAGAGCCTTTATGGCCTCTTGGGTTATTTCCACTTGCACTGGCCTGACACTTCGCATCTGTTTAACTTCTCTAGCCTCCATTTCCATTTGGACGAAGCGGACATCTTTTTTACTCAAGTACTTAATAAAGTTCTTCAAGGATGCCAGCCGTTGATTACAGGTGGAGTTTGAGCAACTTCTTTTATGTTTGAGCCATAACATCCATTCCTGAATATGAATTGACGAAAAGCTATCCCCTGAGAGATTATCAGCACTGATTGACTTGACATCTTTTATAAAGATGGCAAATAGGGTAATGGCTTCATGGTAGGACCGCTGTGTATGAGGACTCAGCGCTCTAAGTTCGGGAAGATATACGTTCTCCCACTCCCGAATCGCCCTTGCAATGGCTAGAGATTCAGTTATATTCTTCATTTTCAAAAAAGTCTGTAAGGTCCGGTAATAAATCGTGAAGGGCATCTCCGGTCAATTTTTCTAACTGGTTAAAGAAAAAAGGAACGAGCTGGTAGTAATAGCAGGTGCTATTAATTTTTCGGTGGCCCATTGAATGACTGAGATAGAGTAGCTTGTCGAACCACTCTACTCCATCATAATCCCAACTATTTATGTTGGTCACAGCGTAAAGACTGCGGAGATCGTAAGCCCGTGCAGGCTCACTGGATATGGTTTTCCAGATATTTCTAAAGGCATTTGAATGCCAGGCTATTCCATAAAAAGTGTTCTTATAGTTGGAGAAAAATATTTCTCTGTTTGGCATGAGTTGTTCCATAGCGTCATTATACTGCCTTAACAAGTCCCACATTGTTGGATGTAACGCTACCCGGTGTTGATCAAGCCCCTTGGAATAGGCGATGCTGATTATGCCGCTTGTGAGATCAACATCCTTGCATCTGAGCATACGGGCCTCATTTGTACGCATACCGGTACTGTAAAGCAACCGGAAGTATACCGGGATTTGTATTTTTCTTAATTTGAACTTCAACTCATTTTGCCACCCGACAAGTTGAATTGTCGCCGTAGAGTGAAAAAACGAACATAATTCATCTTCACTGAATCCATGGGGCTTATAGGTGGATTTTTCGGCAGGCAAATTTTCCGGTATCGACACATCTGTCCATCCTCGTTTGTTTGTGTATTGTAAAAACTTACGCACCGGGAGTACCCGTAAATTCCGTGATTTACCTAGTTCTTTTGACCTCTTTACGCACCAAGCATTGACAAGATCATCTGTGAGGTTTTCTACGGCAGGATCAATCGATGCGCAGTATTTGTTGAAACGTATGAGTGTTTTATGTGTAAACCTTGACAGATGATTCGATGCTTTCAGGTAAAAGAGGTAATTATCCATCTTGTCAGATAGGAGCGACTTAATCATAGGATGTTCCATTGCCAAGACACGCTTATCCGGCCTGTTGAGTTGGATTGACGCAGGAATATTTAAGGACGTATAGCCACTATTATTCGTGTAGCTAAGAAATTGTCGGATGCCGCCAACACGACTCTTGTTTGAGATTTCAGTCTCGGCTTGACGCTTTGCACACCATTCATCAACAAGTTGCTGCGATATATACTTCACTTTTCGTCTATTCATGCAGAATCCGGAAAATGTTCTTACAGACAAGAAGCTTTTAACCCAACTTGCGGGTTTTAAAAGTTAAACTACTGTAATTCAGTCTATTAATTAATTAATTTTACGTTTCGGGGCAAACAATATTTTTCCTTTGGAACGCTTCATTTTTATAATTTAGCGCTTTGTAAATAGCTTTAGCATC
>Ga0307486_1000685_pt1 | contig 29259 bp, 24 predicted proteins | sample CBIW02metaG_FD_203663 | JGI IMG/M metagenome (GOLD analysis project Ga0307486, IMG submission 203663) | Sea-ice brine microbial communities from Beaufort Sea near Barrow, Alaska, United States - CBIW 0.2 | ecosystem: Environmental > Aquatic > Marine > Coastal | place: USA: Alaska | collected... | reverse complement strand
TCATGCCCATGTTCTTCTGTGAGTTTTCCAGGAAAGGCTTGGCTCCTTCCGGTGCGCTGTCCAAATCGTGCTTTTTGAAATCTGTCATGTTCACCTCCAGATTCATGAGTGATCGTTCAACTACATCATTACCGTAACTGTTACTGAGCGATCATTCAAGATATAGTTGAACGAACATTCAAAACTGCAATTAACGGTGACACCCATGGCGAGAAGTCCCAGTTTTGATCGGGAGGTGGCCCTCGGCCAGGCCATTGGTCTGTTCTGGAAGAGGGGCTATCACGGCAGCTCAATGAAGCAGATTGAGCATGCCCTGGATATGCGTCCCGGCAGCATCTACGCAACGTTTGGGAGCAAGGATGGGCTCTATTCTGAAGCCCTGGCCCGTTATGCCGAGGCTGGCGGTGCGGAGCTGGCCAAGCATATGGCTGGCTACGTTTCCATTGTGGACGGGCTCAAAGGCTACCTTCGGAAAATCGCAAGTAACTGTTCCGATAAAGACGAAGTACCCTCCCGGGCCTGTCTCATCGTTAAAACCCTGCTGGAGGCAAGCAACACACACACCGGGCATTCAGACCAGGCCCGGGACATCCTCGGAGCCATCGAGCAATCTTTCTCGGAATTGCTGGAGGAGGCCAAACAACGGGGCGAACTGAAAGACTCAACAGATTGCGCCCGTCTGGCCCGGCTGATGCAAAGTCAGATCATGGGTCTGCGCTCCACTGCAGAGCGGAACCTCTCTGCCGGGGATCTCGAGGCTTTGGGCGACGATATGGCGCATATTCTTGACGCTTACAGAGCCGACTGAAAGTGCAACAGACGCTCCCGAATCCGCAGCATGCGAATAATCTGTAATCCTTCGCTCGCTCGTGTGTCCATAGCGTGAAAGCCACACCTTAGGACGTTGACTGAACTCAGATCAACAGGAGTGTGGCCACCATAGCAACGAAGGGGCACAGCACCATGAAAACCTTAACACTGATAGGCGTCCTTATCGCCTTCGCATTCGGAGCAACAGCACACGCAGAAGGAGTAAGTGCCGACGATATCGAACGCGGAAACAACCCATCCTGCTACCATATCCAAGAGGGTGGGAGCCTGGGATCAACTAGCTAAGCGGTTAACCTTGCTTCACAAACCCGGACGAACCTCAGGCTTCCTGGGGTTTTGCCTGTTGGTGGCCATCACCCCCCACACACACAACCGGAGTGAAGCATGTTTCTGAACTGGCTGGCGAAGCATATCGCCGCTTACCTTTCCAAGCAGGTGGCGCAGCATTCCGTGCCCACATCAACCTTCGAAGCTCTGGAAAAAGCACTCCAGCCCGGCGATGTTCTGCTGGTAGAAGGCGATACTCGCATCAGCGTGGCGATAAAGTACCTGACCCAGTCCACCTGGTCTCACGCCGTTCTGTACCTCGGGCCGGAAGCTGGCCTGGGGACATCAGAAGGCGGTGAGCCTCACACACTGATCGAAGCGGATCTGGAATTCGGCATTCGCTCTCTGCCACTATCGTTCTACCGGAACAGCCATACCCGCATCTGCCGCCCTGTGGGGCTTGATGAAGATAACATCCGCCTGCTCACCGATTACGCTCTGAGCCGGCTGGGCCACCAGTACGATATGAAGAATGTGTTTGATCTGGCGCGCTATCTTATCCAGACACCGCCGGTTCCTGCACGGCACAGATACAAACTGCTGTCGTTCGGAAGCGGGGATCCAACGCGGGCGATCTGTTCCACATTTATCGCCGAGGGTTTCCAGCGCCTGCATTATCCGATACTTCCGACCGTCAACACAGTGCCGTCAAACGACCCAAACTGCGCGGGCTGTATTCTTGAGCATTACCGTATCCGGCAAACATCCCTGTTTACGCCGCGGGATTTCGATGCATCCCCGTATTTCCGGATTATCAAACCAACGCTGGAAGAAAACTTCGATTACAGAACCATCAACTGGGCAGATTTGTAAATCTGTCTCAGCCGCGGGTTGACGTTACCGCAGATCCGGGTTCAGTGTGTAGGTCCCGATAACCCTGTCACTGGCCAGAACATGACCCGCCATGGCATTACGCACCGCCTCGCCATCAAACTCTCCGGAAAGGCCCAAAGACTCCACATCCAGCGCATGCACTTCGTAGTGATAATGGTGCAGAAGCTCATCGTTCCAGGGCGGGCAGGGGCCGTCGTAGCCGCTGTAGGTGCCCGCCATATCGGGGTTCCCAGCCAGGAACTGGGTAAAGTTATTTACGCCGCGCAGGCCCACCGGGCCGGGGCCACCGTCTTTACCTTTGGGCAAAACGCCATCGCTGTCTTCGCCTTCCGGAATCCGGCTGGTGTGGGCGGGGATATCCACCAGCAGCCAGTGGAAAAAATCCACCCGCGGAATATCTTTTGAAACCGTTTTGCCTTCCTGGTTTGCATCATCCGCCACACTAGGCACATCGGGATCAAACATCATAACCACGAAGCTTTTCGTGCCTTCCGGTGCACCTTCCCAGAACATGTCCGGGTTCCGGTTGGGGCCAAAGCTCATGTGATCTTCCGGGTTGAACACGCCGAACGCGAATATCTCCGGGACCGGCTTGCCCTCTTCAATACCCTCAACGTTCAGTTTCATGGCGCTTTCTCCTGTCGGTTATTGCAGTTAATAGCTGGGCTCTGTCTAATTGATTGTGCCAGAGACTAACCCATTCTGTGATAATACGTTGTATCAGCGGTATCGTACGCATGTCCAACCGACCTTTCAGTAACGCGTGAAACGGAGACTAGATGAACGAGCACAAGCCCAGCCAGCCGCAAAAACCAGAGAACCAGTTGGATGAGGACGCCATCGCCTTCGCCCAGGGGATTTTTGAGCTGGCGCGCAACGGCGGCACCAACATGCTGCGCCCGCTGCTGGAAGCCGGAGTACCCGTAGACATACGCACCAGCAACGGCGACAGCCTGCTGATGCTTGCCGCCGGCAACGGTCATGCAGATACGGTGCAACTTCTGTTGGAAAAAGGCGCCAACCCGGCGCTACAGGACGCAGATGGCAATACCGCACTGAGCCTTGCCCGCGCCATAGGCGCACAGGACGCCATCAAACACCTGGATCGCTAAGCCCCCGACTTCCTCAAAGAGCAACACATGTTCAACAAAGGCGAGATTATTCACCACTGCCGGGACAAACTCGGCAGTATTCTGGTGATCGACGACCGCAAACACCGAGTACTGACTTTCAATTCGATGTTTGAGCAAAGCAAAATCGACCGACGATACCCGCACCTTCCCGTGCACGAATACAGCCGGGCGATGCTCCTGCCGGCCGCCTTTAGCCGCCCGCAGCACGTCACCATACTGGGGCTGGGCGGCGGCGTGATGGCCAGTGCATTTCATCACCTTTACCCGGATTGCCATGTGCACGCGGTTGAACTGAGGCAGGCGGTGCTGGATGTGGCCCGGGAATACTTTGGGTTACCCGACAGCGACCGCCTGAGCGTGACCATTGCCGATGCCCGAAATGCCCTGAGCGAGCTCCCCGATGCCAGTACCGATATGATTCTGGCCGACCTGTACAACGCAGACCGCATGAGCCCCGCACAGGCGCAGCGCCAGTTTGTGGAAAGCTGCAGCCGGGCGTTGAGCCCCGGTGGCTGGCTGGTGCTGAACTACCACCGCACCCCGGATCCCGAAGGGCCCTACTTCCGCCAGCTGAGAAAGCACTTTGCCGCTCTGCTGATGTTCAAAAGCAAAACCAACAATACCGTTGTGTACGCCAGCAAACAGCCCTTCGAGCCTATTCACCCGAAGGACCCTTCACTTGCCATCCTCGAAAAGCGACTGCCTATCGACTGGAGCCGGCTTATGAGCAGGGTCAGCCGGCTTTGAATTCAACCGGGCAACTCATACCACCTCAGGTCCACTTTTCCTGGGGTGGCGTGTAGTCCCTGAAGCCCTCGAGCAGTTCTGCCGGTGCTTTCGCCAACACGATCATGTCTAAGTACTGCTGCTTTACAAACCCGGCGGCTACCATGGTTTTCACCATGTCCAGCAACGAATCATAAAAACCGTCAACGTTATAAAGAGCACAAGGTTTCCGGTGAAAACCAAGCTGGGCCCAGGTCCAGACCTCGAAGATTTCTTCCAACGTGCCAATGCCGCCCGGCAAAGCGACAAAGCCATCGGCCAGCTCGGCCATCTTCGCCTTACGTTCATGCATGTTATTCACAACAAAAAGCTCGGTAAGGCCCGGGTGCGCCAGCTCCCGATTAACCAGATGCTGCGGGATAACGCCATAGACCCTGCCTCCGCTGGCTAGCACGGCATCGGCAATAATACCCATCAGGCCGACATGCCCACCACCAAACACCAGATCTATGCCGTTATTGCCGAAGAACTCACCCAGTTCTCTGGCTTTTTCAGCGTATAGCGGCTCACTACCTGAGCGGGAACCACAGTAAACTGCTACTTTCATACTTTCTTGTCTCTTGCTGTGTGTCGAGTGATCCGTACGTGTTCCGACCAATTGTGCCGGCTGCCCAGAGCACGTTAGTATTATTCCGGCAGCATTAGTATCCTACCTTGTAAGCTGGCACCAGTGACGACAGCCAAGCGTTTTTCTGAAAGAGCGTTTGGCTTTCTTTACTTACAGGTCGGATTGCTATGGAAAATCTTCATCATATTGTTGTCGTCGGTGGTGGCGCCGGTGGCCTCGAACTTGTTACCAGCCTGGGCAGGAAGCTCGGCAAAAAAGGCAAAGCTCGCATCACCCTCGTTGACGCAGGCCTGACTCACGTGTGGAAGCCTCTCCTGCACGAGGTTGCATCCGGCTCGCTGGACGCCAATTCCAATGAAGTTAACTACCGGGCCCACGCCAGCAAGCACCACTACGAATTTCAGCTTGGGCGCATGAGTGGCCTGAACCGCGAAACCAAAGAGCTGGTGATAGCGCCCTTCCTTGATGAAGACGGAAAAGAAGTGGTTCCCGAGCGCCACCTGAAGTACGACACACTGGTTATTGCCGTAGGGAGCACCGCCAACGATTTCGGCACCCCCGGCGCACAGGAAAACTGCCTGTTCCTCGACAGCCTGAAACAGGCCCGACGCTTCCATAACCTGATGCTCAATGCTTTTCTGCGCAAAAACCACGAAGCCCTGCAGGGCCGGGACCACACACTGAATATCAGTATCATAGGAGCCGGTGCCACGGGCGTGGAACTGGCCGCAGAGTTGCGCCTGGCTTCACGGGAATTACCGGTGTACGGCATGAACCACCTGAAAGCCTCCGATGTATCCATCACCGTGATTGAAGCGGCGGACCGGATTCTGCCTGCACTGCCCGCCCGACTCTCGGCGGCAGCTACCAAGGAACTCGGACACCAGCATGTGAAAGTCCTTAACGGCCAGCCCGTAAGCGAAATTCGCCCCGGTGTTGTTGTGCTGAAAGACGGAACAGAGTTGCCCTCAGAAATGACCATCTGGGCCGCAGGCATTAAAGCACCCGCTTTTCTCGCCAACCTGGATGGGCTCGAATCCAATCGTGGCAATCAGCTGACTGTGCACCAAACCCTGCAAACCACCCAGGATTCCGACATCTTTGCCTTCGGCGACTGTGCCGCCTGCCCACAACCGAATTCCGACCGGCCCGTCGCGCCCCGCGCCCAAGCCGCACACCAGCAGGCCGACACGCTGTTTAAAACCCTGTGCAACAGACTAGAGGGTAAAGACGCCGTACCCTTCGTTTACAGCGACTACGGCTCGCTGATTAACTTCAGCCACTACACCACCGTAGGCAACCTGATGGGTAACCTCTCTGGCCGCAGCATGTTCATTGAAGGCAAGGTGGCCCGGCTGTTTTATGTATCGCTGTACCGCATGCACCAAGTGGCCCTGCACGGATTTCTGCGCACTGGCGTGATCTGGTTTATGGACAAGATAAGCAGGGCTATGCAGCCGAGGTTGAAGTTGCATTGAGGAGTGTGGGGCACATACCGACATTTTAACTAGCCGGGTCCGGAAAAATCGTCCAAATTTGTGACCTCAATGTCGCTTTTAAATTTGCAAATATAGCCTCTCCGGACTACTGTATATAAACACAGTTATTGTTGATGGAGAGCCTCATGAATAAGGACATTCAGACTTCGAAGTGCATTCTGGACGAAGGCGCAGACAAGACTTTGCGTCTTAACATTCCGATTCCAAATCCTGACACTGCTCAGCCAGAAGATGTTATTCGCTATCGAGTTCTCGTAGGCCAAGCGTGGATAGAACAAGATATTGAATCGAACTTCTTACCCTCTGACCTACCCGATTTCGGCACGATCGGTGATTATTGCGATCACAATATGTACCTCATCGACACGGACTTGAAGGGCTCCAAAACTGGCAGTTTTTACGAGTGGGGCTGGGAGGTTCAGAAAATATGTGACCACTTCAATGCCGTGGCGGAAGCCCTGTCTGCCTGGCTGGGATCAGGAAGAAAAGGAAGCGCTGCCGACTATATAGATATCGAGGCTTCTTTTAGCTGAGTGTGCTCAACGCGGAGTTGCGTTGGTTTCATCGAAACAACTCTCCCCGGCAATCCAGTTTGATAAGTCTTCAATGACTGAAACGAGGGCGTCACCTTGGACACCTTTGATGGAGCACTCCCACAAGACAAAAACACGCCAGCCTTGATCCAGCAATATATTGATATTTTTGCGATCACGCGCCTGATTAGCACGGATTTTTGTGCGCCAAAAATCCGCTCTGGTTTTGGGCCATTTGAAAAGATGACAGTTGTGACCGTGCCAAAAGCAGCCATTAACAAAAATCACGGCATTATAGCGCGGGAGAGTAATGTCAGGCTTCCCCGCAAGATCCTTGCGGTGAAGCCGATAACGGAAGCCCTTTGCGTGCAGCGCCTGACGCACAAAAAGCTCTGGCTTTGTGTTTTTACCACGAATTCCGGACATCATTCGTGAGCGTGTTTTCTTATCAACGACATCAACCATCTGACATTAAAAACCTGGAATTCATTCAAAGGCCTGGTATGCTGTTGCGCCACCAACTCTCGGCGATGATCTCATGAAAGACCAAATCAGAATAATTGATCTTTTCGCTGGCCCCGGGGGCCTGGGTGAAGGCTTTTCTGCTTTGAAAACCGAGAGCGGCAACTACCCGTTCAAGATCGCCGCCTCAGTGGAAATGGAACCAAGTGCTCACAAAACACTAACACTCAGGGCCTTCTTTCGTCAGTTTCAAGGTCGCAAGATACCCGATGAATATTATGAGTACGTTCGTTCAGGAGGCAGAGGCGACCTAGACGAGGTTTTCAGCGAGAACACTAAAGAGCTCCGTGATGCAAAAACGGAGACGCTGGGAGGGCCAAAAGCTCTTGGCAGTAAAGACCATGATGAAATCTTCCAAGCAATAGAAGATTCATTGAAAGGACATCAGGGGCCTACTGTCGTTATTGGCGGCCCCCCGTGCCAAGCCTATTCGCTAGTCGGAAGAGCCAGAAACAAGGGAAACAAGCTTTATCAGCCAGAGGAAGATGCGAGGCATTTCCTTTATCAAGAATACTTGAAGGTACTCGATTTTGTTAATCCAGATATTTTTGTTATGGAAAACGTCAAAGGCATTCTGACCGCCAAAGTGAACGGCAACCCTATTTTTGAACAGATTCAGGAAGACTTGCGGCACCCTTCCAAGGCGGTTGGCAACCTCGGCGGTAACGTTGAGTATAACCTATACCCTTTAGCCGTGCGTGTTGGCGAAGAAGGCACAAAATATTCTGGCAAAGACTTCGTTATACGTGCGGAAGAGTTTGGCATCCCGCAAGCCCGCCACCGGGTAATCATCTTGGGCGTCAGAACAGATCATCAGGCGAAAGTACCTAAAACCCTCCTCCTTGAGCGTTGGCGAACCGATGAATTAACTGCGGACACGGTCTTAAATGACCTCCCCAGGCTTCGAAGTGGCCAAACCAGAATTCCGGATAACAACTACCAAGAGTGGCGTGGCAATCTTAAGCAAGCGTTTTTTACCGCTTATTCAACACCTGGGTTTTGCGATAGAGCTAGAGATTTGGCGGAACTGGCCATCAAACAGCCAGAGTCTGATCCCGGCCAAGGTAAGTCGTTCATCGAGCAAAATCATAAGAACTTAAAATTGATGCCCGAAGAGTTACAAGGGTGGTACTTGAACAACAGCCCGGGCGGCGCTCTGAACCATCAGGCGCGGAACCACATGCCACAAGACCTGCACAGGTACTTTTATGCTAGCTGCTATGCAGAGGTCAATGGAGGGTTTTCGCCAAGAGCAGCAGGCTATCCAGACGAACTAGCACCCGCACATAAAAACTGGAAAAGTGGCCACTTTGCTGATCGATTCAAGGTTCAATCACGTCATAGAGTAGCAAGCACTGTAACCAGCCATATTTCAAAGGATGGTCACTACTTCATCCATTATGACCCCTCCCAATGTCGAAGCCTCACTGTTCGTGAAGCAGCAAGAATCCAGACGTTTCCTGATAACTACTTCTTCGAAGGAAACCGAACTCAGCAGTATGTTCAGGTAGGGAACGCCGTGCCGCCACTATTGGCAAACAGGATCGCCCAAGTGGTTCATGAGCTACTACGTTGATTAATAAAAAGCTACAGCAACGAATAGCTAACTTGGAGAAACTAAAACCATCAAAGAGAACCAAACGCGTGCCCTCGATAAAGATGTTATCGCTTACACGTTAGCTTCAAATCCCTCCTGCGTTAAGCGAGAGAACGCTGTCATTATGAGCTCTGCCTGCTTTTCTGTGGGCAAGGCCCTAGGTATTTGGCTTGCGATCTTGAAGGCACTTGCCTCGCGCGCGGATAAAAGCCCTCGTTCGCTCGCCCAACTCAAAGCCTGCTGCCAGGCCGGCCCCCCCGCCTCAACTACTCTGGTTTGTGCCTCAATACCGTTCAGTACTTTCTGATCCTTGCGGCCATCTCGGTTGCGAATTTTCTGCTCACTCTGAGAGATTAATCCTTTGATGAACTTTGGAGGCCAATCGATATCAATCCCCTGAATTTGACTCCAACACGCTTGCTTCTTCGCCCACTCAGTAACGTTTCGAATACCATTAGGAGGGGATACCAAGGCATCATGAACGTATTTTGATACACACACTAAAGCATCTTCCATCGATGATGAAATCGCCTGATTGGTCCATACCGTTTGGAAATCCACGACCAGCTTTTTTATACCGACGTCGTGTGCCATTTTCGCAATGGCATACGCAACAATGTTTGCCCTATAGCCACCTTCGTACCACGGTTGGGCTGATACGATTTTTTCAGTGCCTTTAAAGATAATGGCCTTAGCAATTGATTCTTTATAGAAAGCCTCGTTATAACTATCCTCGCTTTTCTTCCATGCTTGTCCTACATCTTGAGCGAATGCCGCAAAGTTCTTTTGTGCTCCCATACTTACTTTGTCTGGCTTTTGCTCCCAGACATTGAGGTATTTTGCCAGATCAGTTTTTGAAAATAACTGGGGCCGAGGATTTTCCAAGTCAAATTTCTTGCGCTGTGCTTGTGTCAACTTGGAACGAGCATCGTTAAACTGGCCTCGCGCTCGCTCATAAAACCATTTCGTTTCTCGGAAAGTTCCATCAGGTGACGGGGCGTAAATTCGCCTTGAAAAATCTTCCATTCTTATATGAAACGGATGATTTGAAAAAAAGTCAGCCGCATTAACTCGATTTTGACTGTTTGCGTATTCAGAAATTTTTGGTACAACCTCTTCCGCCCGTTCAGGATCGACAACCGATAGTTTCATCTGGACAAAAACTTTCGATAGGTCAACTTTACTTCTCAACGCCATATGAATCGACGCGGTAGTTTGACCACCATTCACGATTTGAAGATTTCGAAGTCCCACCAAAAAAAGTTGACCATTCTTTATATCTGTCTCAACAGCCCCAGCTGTCGCTGTTATCCCGTTGTTATATGCAAAAAACATAGCTGGGTCATTCTCCAGCGTATTCCGGATTCCTTTATTTACGTTGCCTCTGGCCTGAAGAAAAACCCGTACGTTTTGCTCAAGAAGCCTAGCACCCCAGTGATCATATATTTGAGCAAGCATCTGTGCGGGCATAACCGCAAGATACGATTCATAGTCTTGCGCCGAGAGATGTGCAGGCAACAGAGGGAGCGTGCTGCCGAAATCTTTTTCAAGATCAATTACAATGTCTTCTCGCCCATGTCCCTCAGTGGCATATCGATGTAAGCGTGCGATATCCCAAACACTGTAGGTGATATCACGCCCGTCTATCTCGCCGGCTGGGCGCCCGTCAACCCTATCGCTTAATGCACGATTACTAATTAGCAATAAGCGCACTTTGTGAATGCTACCCCATCGCTGCGCAATCAAATCAGCAAGACCAAACCCTGCGCTTGTTTCCTCAAGCCCATTTCGCCATTTTGAGTCGAGAGCCTTTTTAAGAAATTTCTCAAGCCGCCCAAAAATCGCATCCATATCGGACTGATTCAGACGGCGAACCTCTGATGTTTGGCTGAAATCGGCAATAACCAAGTTGAGTGTTCCGGCAGATTCGATGGGATCCCCGCCATAACCATCTACGCGAACACCACTCATCGGCGCTCCCACATAATGCGCCCTGTCAGCGGTATCGAGCTCCCCGGCATCTGTCAGAAAGGAACAGAATTTTTCAAAAAACACGGTTTCAGAAAACTGCCCCAGTGCGTCCGCTTCATTCAGAGTTTCCTGAAAGAACTCCTTTGCAAACTCCTCGATACTAATAGCCACCACCGCCTCCTTTCAGCTGCGAATAAAGAGTGTCGTAACTGGCGCGAAAACGCTCACAGTCCGATAGTGATATTGAATATCGGACCTTACTAACACCTGCTGGATACATGCCAGGAGCAACTCTTGGAAAGTCGTTCATTACTTCAAATAAAGACTCCGCTCCTAATGACCACTTCTTATCTGAGTAATCATCATCCCAGTCAAATCCGACCGCAGACAGCCGATCCTCGAAAAGCTCCACTACACTTTCGTCTCTATTGCCAATTTCTTCCAGGACACTTTTAGAAAACTCAGTGACAGTGATGCTTTTTGCGTCCTCTCCAGAAGAACCTGTCACCTCGGAGACATTCAGAAACAGTGAGTCGAGCCCGTTTAGGTCAAGCTGGTATTCATTGGAGACTGAAACAAAAGGAGTCGCAGCTCCTCTTCTTGCTTTTACTTCAATACACACTCTTCCAACCTCGAAATCTTTTGGGGCCGACAATGGTCCAGTCCATGATTTTATAGCTGCATTGACGCCTATCGATGGAAAAAGGTGTTGGCGCATAAACTGAAGCTCACCAATAAGCCCTTTCTGTTCTTCATCAGAGAGTCGAGCATCACCCCCTCCCCGCATAAGTCGATGCCAGCGCCATGTACGACCGAGGAAACGCCCAACAGCTTCTTCTTCTGACTGCGCAAGACGTGTGACCGAAACGATATCAGTACAAAGGTGATGAAAAATTTCCTTTTGCTCTTTGTCTTTCAATCGAATGACAAGCAATGACTTATTAGATTCATGAAGTATTCTGGTTTCAACGTCCAAACCTCGAATACTCGGCAACCTGTTTTTGCTTGAATTTTCAGATGCGTGCTGAAAAACGAGAAGGCACCGATTATCGACGTCCACCGCCCAATAAATATCCCATTTTAAATTAGGATCAACACGACGGCTGCTAATTTTAGATGCATGGGTTGGCCGCAAAAGTCCTTTCCATGGATCAAATATCTCAGTCATCATCACCTCCGGCATCGTCCTCACTTTCTTCTTGCAGATACCTGTCACGGAACCAGGTTGTATTGACGATGTATTCTACTGTACCTCCGCTAATATGACTCTCTGGGAAACTGATACTCCAAGCAACCGTCGGCTCGTGTTTGGAAAAATCATCATCCTTATCGCCCATTGCGAGCAAATGCAGAATGAGCAATGGCTTTTTACGTAGCGTCCTATAAACAGCACCGGGCACGGTCCGTTTACTTGGATTATCTTTAAGATAAGTTTCCTTTGCTCTCTGCACGAGCTCCGGATCCAGATCGACTCTCTCCTGAGATGGGGAAGCGACCCTTTGATTGTCTGTAATGCGTGTTTCTACATCGTTACTATGTTTTCCTATTTTTCTACGTTGACAAATAACTTCAACACCAAAAATATTTGTCGCTAATGGCGGCGAGTAGTCTGGCGAAGAATTACTCGGAATATATATATTCCAAAACGATAACTCTGAAGATGCTCGATCGGATATATATCTTTTTAGTGGCCCTGTATCTGTAATCGCACTACCACCAGCATTAATGTAAGAATCCAAAAAATTAATTACATGATCAACGTCTATGTCCTTGAGCAGATATCCATTCCCGAGATCTTCGACTTGGTCGATTATTTTTTTATTCACACTCAAGCAATCTGCGAACTGCCTGACTGCGTCCCTATTTGAGGCTTGCAACCTATAGGGCACTGTAGCGGTTTCAATGAAACGGTTAGACAATCCTATGGAGACTCGTACCTCCTCTGCGGTTCCCATTTTGTTACGTGCAGTAACAATTAGGTTATCTGGATGACTTCGAACTTTTAGCCCGAACTCTGATGGAGTGGCGCCCCGCACCTCCATTTGCCTTAGCTCTTCGCGAAGCTCTTCAGTTGACTCAGCCACATGCGCATACCAGCCTTCAGCTTCTTCAGGCATCCAGATACGGCACAAATCTTCATACCCCGGCCGATAACCAAACCAACGTCCCATCTGCATGAGTGTGTCGTACATGATAGAGTTACGTAGAAAGTAGCTGACCATAAGACCTTCAAGCGTTAACCCTCGTGAAAGCGAGAACCCACCCACAGCGATAACGTTAAAACCATTTTTATATGCATCGTAGTCCAAAGAGTCCGATGACTTACTATTCACTTCTATAACATTTATCGCGCTAACACTTTCCCAGAGATACGGTAGTGCCTCGCCCCATGTGACCTTGCATTTAGCGTATTCCTGATCAAAAACACGCTTAAGTGCGTAAATTTCCGGATCTCTTAATGCCTCCGCTTCACTTTTAAAGCCATTGACACGGATATTTGCTTTCATCGTGTTTATTCGAGCATGTATTTCATTGCGAAGTTGACGTTGAACCTCTATGAACCGCGAGGAATTGACGAGCATCGAGTTATGCACCCCGACGTGGCCGCGGACAAGACGAATTGCACGCGCGACTACAAATGCTCTCATTGCGCTCTGAAGACTTTCAGGTAGCTCTACAATAGCATGGTCTTTCTTATGCTTGAGTGGTAGAAGCTCTTCATTATCTTCGATGTGACGAACGACGGAATCAACATCCCCTTTCTCTTCATCTGGCAAGAATATTCTGGACGCTCCAAAATAGTTGTTTGGTGGATCCAAACTAACGATAAAATCACGAGGGAACAAATCGGCACCAAACTTTTCATTATCACTATCTGGGTCGATGAAGATGTTGGCGAATGGCGTCGCCGTATAACCGACATAGCAGCTTCGATCAAAAACATCGAGCAGCTGTCGTATTTGCCCGTTAATTCTTGAAGTTTCATCTTGGCCTTTACTAATATTAATCGACGCATTATCTGCTTCGTCGTCTATCAGTAGCATTGGTGCATCAATCGACGACTTACCACGCTTAGCATTATGCTCCTTAAGCCACTCTAGGAGATTTTTTAGCGTGCTAGTATTCTTTTTTATAACGAAAACTACTGGCTCTTTAAGGTTTTCTAGAGGGATTCCTATGCTTGTGGCTGTCTGCTTATTAAAGTCGCTTAACGTATTAGTGAATGCGTTTGGACGCCGGCTTGAGTTGTGACGACCAACTCCTATTATACTCTCCGCGCCTGGTCGGTTCATACGAAGCTTTGAACTATCGAAACCGATAAAACCATCATCAATACGCGCTTGTGTCTGGCTCCGGAGATTGTTATGGATCCCGGCGATAACTATAATAACCTCATAACCCGCATCTGCTGCTTTACAGATCAGGCCAGTATAGTTTGCCGTTTTACCCGATTGGACATGGCCAACAACCATTCCGCGTCTATCCCACCTTCCTTCTTTCCTTGGGTTGTCCAAAAGGCCAAGGGTGCGATCAGTGACATTATCGAGCGTAGCAAGTACATGCCCAGAAAATCCCCGCTCGCCAAGCTGTTGGTGATAGCGATCCCAATAGTAGAAATCAATTTGAGACCGAGAATCATCTAACCACTTTTCAAAACCAGGGGCTTCAAGTGTGGAGCCAATATCCATCGTTACACCGTGAATATGCTCAAACTCTAAAGCGAGTTTTTCAGCTTCTTTATCAGTGACTTCGGTATATAACTTACGGACATGATTGATCTGATCACGAATCATTTCAGGGGTTGGCAGTCGTTTGGCCAACAAGGCGCCAACCATATCTCTTAATTCTTCTATCCCATTATTCATCTAAGCTCCGTCCTCAATAGCATCAATCATGGGCTCTGCAACCGCCCATGCAGATCGAAAAGGCTCCGCAGAATACATCATAAGCTTCACTTCATCGTAGGATCGATCTCCAGATTTCAAGATCACAAAAGCCTCGGTAACCAAGCTCTTTAGTGTTTCATTGTCTAGGCTTTTGGTTGATACGCTTTCGGGATGAGAGCTTATGTCTGAAAAAAATGTATCGAGCGGTATTGTCGACTCAATAAGATCTAACAAGCGCTTGAATTCGTTTTTCTGTGGATCTGACAAGGACTTAATAAAACGGTCAAAAGACGGATGTTCAGGATTGATGCCATATGAAATTTCATTTTTATCTTGGCTTCTAGTCCACACCGGTAATCGGTCATCCGTGACTAATCGCTGCCCGCGTGTTGTGTATGCACGTTTGGATCCCGCACCAATAACCTCAATGATTCTACGCAGCCGGTCTCGGACCGGTCTAGGTGGCTGAGCCGAAGCCTTCTTTACGTCAATTTTCCAATCGGAATCCATACCGTTCGGGATATCGATCCGTACACGAGCCAATTTTGTAAGCTCCGTTTGGCGCGCCAAGTTGAACCACGTCCCATGAATTATTAGGCGTTTTTGACGATAGAGATAGAACCCTTGATTTTTGATATACCCTTCAGGCCCTGCATATCGGTTCCACTCTTCTGTTGTAACTTTTTTGTGGTGGGGCAACGTGATTGCCTGAATTCGCATCTCGCGCACGCCGAGCCGAAACACCTCCTCTGGCCCAAATGTCGTAGCTGGATGCCGGGAGTGGAAGGGGTCGAATGGCACGAGTTTACGACCATTCAAAAAAATCGAGGTCTTCTTTAACCCTTGTTCACCGGCTAGAAAACGATGAAAAACCAACTCTAAATGTGTTGCCGTTTCGTCAATTTGATGAACCAATTGCCTCCTATCGAGCTCGTTACCAACGTCGACAAGCCGATCAAGTTTTTGCCACACAACAAGAGTGCCTTGCACCCCCAAGTCGGCATTCCACGGAATATCGGAGAAGTTCACAGGTAACTCTACGAACCACTCATCTGTCTCTGCAATGACGTCCAGATCCCAGACGGCACATGAAGTAATCCCATCCTTGCGCGTAAGAACCGTTAGTCTTCTGCACTGGGAGAAAGAGGCTGTTTTGAGGCCAAGACCAAAGCGCCCTAAATCATCAGCATCTCGCTCCTCAAGAGGACTTCGCGAACCCGGGCGCATAGCCTCAATCAATTCATCTTTTGACATGCCCGAACCATCATCTAGGATGCCAATCGCTGGGGTATCGCTGGTGGTATCAGCTAAGAGCTCAATATTTTTAGCTCTAGCCGTTATTGAGTTATCCACGACATCAGATACTGCAGTCTGGAGCGAGTAGCCAATGTCTCGCATACTCTCGATTAGAACAGAAGCTCTCGGAGCAATCGTTTGTCGCTGTGGTAGTTTTTCGGAATATCGTAAAACCATGACTCTTCAACCTTTACTCGGATAGCGACCACGGCAATTTGGCGAATCTAAATATGCACCATAGACGACAAAATCTGGAACAGTCATCCGGTATTACTATGCTATTTTTATTTTCGGCTCGTTCACGCCAACAACACACTTATCAACTCGATAGAACCCAATATAAGCAACCGTTTTATTAATACAAACGACCTAAGCAACAATTTGCCTAATTGTGTGTTAAATCCCGTAAAATCTGAAAGGTGAACTTTCCAACAACTCATAACTGGCAATTATTCTAGCGATGGATAGCTGATAAGCCTTTGGCGGCTTTTCAACGTTATGATCGCCCGCTCATGGCGACTTGGTGATAAGACGATGCGAGCCGCCAGTAATCAGTTTGGCGGCCTGCTTCGGGCTCTTATGAAAAACCCCATTCACCCAATGCTCATCCCGCCCCGGCCTGCGATCAGCGGTTTGCCAAGTCGTTATCTTCTCCAGCCACGGCAGGGCGTTAGCCCAGCTTTCTAATTGCTCTTCAGTCGCATCAGTAAAATTCCGGCCATTGTGCTCACGCTGCCCTTCACCACGCTTGAAGCTCATGTATAAAACGCCGCCAGGCTTCAGAGCCTGCCAGAGTTTCGCCAATGCTTGGGGTATATGCTGCGGGGGTAGGTGGAGCAGGCTTGCGCAGGCCCAGATTCCATCGTAGGCCTGATACTCACTGACCTGATCAAACGTGCGCACGGCAACTGGGTGGCTTATGGCCCTGGATGCAAGGCCTGCCAGCTTTTCAGAGGCATCAGAGGCAGTTACGCGATAACCGCGAGCCAGAAACTCGCGGGAGTCCCGGCCGGAACCGCAACCTGCGTCAAGAATGTGGGCATTTTCGGGCAAATGCGGCAAAAAGGCATCGTACAACGCGGACATATCCACATGCAGTGTTTCATCCAGAAACGCTTGGGCATGCTTGTTGTAGTAGGCAACCGATTGGCTCATGCCGAAAAACTTTCTTTTATGATCGTCAGAGCACAATGTAGTCTAGTCCGCCTCGAACGAAGACAAAGGCGCCGTTACAATCAAACCATCCTTCACAAAGTCCTGCAGAACAATATCGTAAGTCCCGTCTGGCACCTCTTTGGCAATTTGATAGACCGTTCCGTTATCGTCTTTTGGAGCCGCCCTTAGGTCCAATACTTTGGCAGAAGATATCGGTGATTTGTTCGCATCCCGAACCATTAACACCTTCGGCTTGAGCCTATGCTCCTCATAGCTTTCGACCACGATCCCCACTTCACCGTTCAGCATTTCGACGATGGACCCGGGTGGATAAATGCCAACCATCCGAATAAAAGCATCAGCCAGCTCGGTATCAAACTGGGTTCCGCGATTTTTGTGGATGATCTCCAGAGCATGCATGGACGCGAGGGCTTTTTGATAAACGCGCGTGCTGGTAATCGCATCGTAGGTATCCACCAGCGCGATGATCTTCGCAAAGTACGGGATGTTTTGAGCCGGAAGCCCTCGGGGATAGCCTTTGCCATCTACTCGCTCGTGATGAGAAAACGCAACATCCACAGCGCCTTGCAGTGAACCGCCAGTGGCCATAAGAATGGTACGGCCATGAACCGCATGATTTCGCATCAGGGCAAATTCTTCGTCAGTCAGGCTGCTTGGCTTATTCAGAATCTCGATCGGAATTCTGGTTTTACCAACATCGTGCAGCAGGCCGCATAGCGCCAGATTCTGAATTTCGCCCTTTATCATGCCCAGAGATTTTCCAAACGCTGCGGCCAGAATGGACACGTTGATGCAATGTTCAGAGGTATACTCATCCTGATTCTTGATCTTGGTGAGCAGCATCAATGCATTCTCGTTACGTAGCACACTCTCTACACAACTGTTCACAACCGTTCGGGCGTTGTTCATATCCAGCGTGCGGCTGATACGCAAACCGGCCATGATGGACTTTGCCGTGCCCTGAGCTTCTTCAAACCGCATAGTGGCCGTTTGCATTTCCCCGCCCACGCTCACCTGGTTTATGTAGGAAACACGCCTGCGAGGTATCGTTCGGGCTGAAGTGGGTTTTGGCGGTTGTGTACGCTTCTGTTTGCGTTTGAGAAAGCTCGTCAGACGACCCGGGCTGGAGGCTTTCTCACTGGGTTTCCTCTGCTTCTCTGCAACGCCCTGTATAACAACGAAATCACACTGATGACGCAGTGCGTGAATTTCTGACAGGTCGTTGATGATGAATCCCTGCACGAGAAAGTCTGTTTCTTCCCAGGGTTTATCTAACCGGATCACATCCATGCCAATCTCCAGATCGGCGACATCGATCTGGGTTTCAATAAGCTCAACGTACGTGCCGCGCATAACAATCACCCAAGTGTAATAATCCGCGTGCTGGTCTTCACACAACCTTAACGCAAACGAAGCACACACTTCGTAAAAATTGGTTAAATCATGTTCGGTATGGCGTCACATCGGCGCGGCCGGCAGCTTGAAAATAGTCGCTCGAGCTAAAGCAGACAGCTTCTCTGGGCTTTCGTTAGCGCAGGCGATGATTTGTTGCTTCATGCTTCGGGCCCAGAACTTATGCAGGTGGTCAGCAGCCACGTCGGTTACCTTGTCGTCATTACCGTGGTGCAGATTGTTGGCGATGATCTGATCGATCATTTTGATCAGGTTGTTTAATTGCTGGTCACTCACAACGCGCGCTCCTGAGCAGTGTCATCGCCGCGGGCATAGATTACGTGGCGGCCGGGGCGAGCGAAGCCGATAAGGTTCATCCCGCTTTTACGGGCCTCGCGGATGGCCAGGGCGGTGGGGGCTGATACCGCCACCAGGGTGCCTATGCCTACGCTGGCGCTTTTTTGTACCATTTCAAAACTGGCGCGGCTCGAGATCAACGCAAAGCCGTCGTTAAAGGCCTGATCGCCATGCTCGCGCAGGCGGGCGCCTATCAGCTTGTCCAGTGCGTTGTGCCGGCCTACGTCTTCCCGTGCCTGAACAATCCGGCCTTGGGCGTCGCACCAGGCGGCACCATGGGTGGCACCGGTTTGCAGTTGCAACGGCTGGTGGCTTTTAAGGTTTTTCAGCGCAGCCTGAACGGCTTCATCGCCGGGGAGCGGCTTTGGCGCCACCTGTTCAAGGGTGCGCACCACATGAGCAAGAGACTCGGTGCCACAGAGCCCGCAACCGGTTCGGCCGGTCATGTTGCGTCGTTGCTCCCGCAAGCAGGCATAGCAGTCACCAGCAATGTGCATGTCTACTTCTATGCCGTCTTCACCCGGTTTTATCTCAATACTGAACAGCTGATCCGGCCGCTGAAGAATGCCTTCGCTCATGCTGAAACCCAGCGCGAAATCCTCAAGGTCGCAAGGCGAGGCCATCATCACGGCGTGGGACACGCCGTTGTAAACCATGGCGACCGGAATTTCTTCAGCAACCAGATCGTGCGACCGTGCGCCTTCAATACCACCACGCACGCTCACCCAGGCATCACTCATGGGTGCTGGTGACGCGCTGGAGGGTGAATCAGCCACAGCAACCGTTTCCGGATTACTTGGGTGCGTTTGCATGGCTGTCTTCCCGGTTATCCATGGCCGGCTTCAGCAAGGCCTGCTGGCGCTTGTCGAAGTCCACAAAGTTACGCTGCCAATCCGACGGCTGGGACACTTTTTCCACCTGAACGGCCGTTACCTTGTATTCCGGACAGTTGGTGGCCCAGTCGGAGTTGTCGGTGGTAATCACGTTGGCACCGCTGCCAGGGTGGTGGAAGGTTGTGTAGACCACGCCCGGCAGCATGCGGGTGCTAAGTTTTGCCCGCAGCACGGTGTGGCCTACGCGGCTGCTAATACCCAGCCAGTCGCCGTCTTTCACGCCGCGCAATTCAGCGTCGCTGGGATGCAGTTCCAGCAAGTCTTCTTCGTGCCAGTCGCTGTTGCTGGTGCGGCGGGTCTGTGCGCCTACGTTGTACTGGGACAATATGCGCCCGGTGGTCAGCAGCAGCGGGAACCGTCGGCTGGCCCGTTCTTCGGTGGCCAGATATTCGGTCACCGCAAAGCGGCCTTTACCGATGGGGAAATCCACCGTGTGCATGGTGGGCGTGCCATCCGGGTGCTCGTCGTTGCACGGCCACTGGATGCTGCCCTGCTGCTCCAGCTTATCGTAACTCACGCCGGTGAATGTGGGCGTTAGCAGCGCGATTTCGTCCATGATTTCAGAGGGATGGTTATAGTTCATCGGGTAGCCCAGGGCGTTAGACAGCGCCATGGTCACTTCCCAATCTTCCATACCGGCGATGGGCTCCATCACTTTGCGCACACGGTTGATGCGGCGCTCGGCGTTGGTGAAGGTGCCGTTTTTTTCCAGGAAGGTGGAACCCGGCAGCAACACATGGGCGAACTTGGCGGTTTCGTTCAGGAAAATGTCCTGCACGATCAGGCAGTCCAGTGATTTCAGCGCCGCTTCCACGTGGTGAGTGTTGGGATCGGACTGTGCAATGTCTTCGCCCTGCACATACAGCGCCTTGAACGTACCGGCGATGGCGGCATCGAACATGTTGGGAATACGCAAGCCCGGCTCGTTGTCGATGGGTACACCCCAGACAGACTCGAAGCGCTCACGCACCGCCGGGTCGTTCACATGCTGATAACCGGGCAGCTCATGGGGGAAGGAACCCATATCGCAGGAACCTTGCACATTGTTCTGGCCCCGCAGCGGGTTTACACCGCCGCCTTCGCGGCCAATATTGCCAGTCGCCAGCGCCAGGTTGGCAATGCCCATCACCATGGTGGAGCCCTGGCTGTGTTCGGTCACACCCAAGCCGTAGTAGATGGCACCGTTGTCTGCCTGTGCGTAGATGCGGGCCGCTTCACGTACTTTGTCCGCCGCTACACCGGTCACCGCTTCCATGGCTTCCGGAGAGTTGCGTTCCTCGGCAATAAACGTGCGCCAGGCATTGTAGGCCTCGGTGTCGCAGCGATTATTGATGAAGTCCTGATCTTCAAGCCCTTCGGTCACAATCACGTGGGCCAGCGAGTTCACTATGGCCACGTTGGTACCGGGGCGCAGCGGCAGGTGCAGGCCTTCACCGCCATGGGGGGTGTTCAACACGTCGATACGGCGCGGATCTATCACGATCAGCTTGGCACCCTGGCGCAACCGCCGGCGCATCAGTGAGCCAAATACCGGGTGCGCATCGGTGGGGTTAGCCCCGATCACCACAATGGCGTCGGCTTTCATCACCGAATCAAACGTTTGGGTGCCGGCCGACTCGCCCAGCGTGGTTTTGAGGCCATAACCGGTGGGGGAATGGCAGACCCGGGCGCAGGTGTCTGTGTTGTTGTTGCCGAACGCCGCACGCACCAGCTTCTGCACCAGATAGGTCTCTTCGTTGGTGCAGCGTGAGGAGGTAATGCCGCCTATGCTTTCACGGCCGTATTGCGCCTGAATGCCTTTGAGCTTTTTCGCCGAAAACGCCAGCGCTTCGTCCCAGGACACCACTTTCCACGGGTCGTTAATGGAATCGCGGATCATCGGCTCTTTAATGCGGTCTTTATGGGTGGCGTAGCCAAAAGCAAACCGGCCTTTCACACAGGAATGGCCGTGGTTAGCATCGCCGCCTTTGTAAGGAACCATGCGCACCACTTGGTCGCCTTTCATTTCGGCCTTGAACGAGCAACCCACGCCGCAATAAGCGCAGGTGGTGATCACACTGTGCTCGGGCTGGCCGGCGTCGATCACGCTCTTTTCCATCAGCGTAGAAGTCGGGCAAGCCTGCACACAGGCACCGCAGGACACGCACTCGGAATCCATGAACGGATCGTTCTGGCTGGCGACAACTTTGGAATCAAATCCGCGGCCTTCAATGGTCAGCGCAAAGGTGCCCTGCACTTCTTCACACGCACGCACGCAGCGCGAACACACGATGCATTTGCTGGGATCGAAGCTGAAATAAGGGTTGGAATCGTCGATTTCGGCGTCCAGATGGTTCTCGCCCTCAAACCCGTAACGCACTTCCCGCAGACCCACAGCACCGGCAACATCCTGCAATTCGCAGTCGCCATTGGCCGGACAGGTCAGGCAATCCAGCGGGTGATCGGAGATGTACAACTCCATGATATTGCGGCGCAATTTGGCCAGTTTTCCGGTCTGGGTGGTGACATCCATGCCCTCGGCCACCGGTGTGGTGCAGGAGGCCGGATAGCCACGGCGGCCTTCAATTTCTACCGCACACAGCCGACAGGAGCCAAAGGCTTCCAGATTATCGGAGGCGCACAATTTGGGTATGTTAATGCCCGCCAAGGCTGCAGCGCGTAATACCGAGGTGCCTTCCGGCACGGTGATGTCGCGGCCATCAACGGAAATGGATATCAGAGTCTCCGACAGACTGGCTGGGGTGCCGTAATCAAAATCGGGGTTTAGCTTGCTGTTGCCAGGCTCGTAGCTTTGGGTGCTCGGATCATAATAGTGCAACATATCATGCCTCCACTGGGCGCGGGCTGGCCATCAGGTCTTCAGGGAAATATTTCATCACGCTCTGCACCGGGAAGGGCGTCATACCACCCATGGCGCAGAGGGAGCCGTCCACCATGGTGTCGCACAGCTCTTCCAGCAACATCAGGTTGTTATCACGATTATCGCCGGCACGGATGCGATCAATCACTTCCACACCGCGCACCGAACCGATCCGGCAGGGGGTACATTTGCCACAGGATTCAACGGAGCAAAATTCCATAGCAAAACGGGCTTGCTCGCCCATATCCACGGTGTCATCAAACACCACCACACCACCGTGGCCGATACCGGCACCGAGTTTGGCGAAGGCTTCATAATCCATCGGTGTGTCCCACTGACTTTCTGGCATATAGGCCATCAGGGGGCCACCCACCTGCACGGCTTTCATTGGCCGACCGGTAAAGGTGCCATCGCCAAAGTCTTCCAGCACTTTGCGCAAGGTGACACCAAAGGCCAGCTCAATCAGGCCGCCTTGCTTGATGTTACCCGCCAGCTGAATGGGCAGGGTGCCCAGCGAGCGACCCATGCCGTAATCGGCGTAGGCTTTGCCGCCGTGGGCCATGATGTAAGGTACGGCCGCCAGCGACAGCACGTTGTTTACTACCGTGGGCTGGCCAAACAGGCCTTTGATCGCGGGCAGTGGCGGCTTTGAACGCACCAACCCGCGCTTGCCTTCCAGGCTTTCCAGCAAGGAGGTTTCTTCGCCGCAAATGTAGGCGCCTGCTCCCAGCCGGACCTCCAGGCGGAAGGTGCGACCGTTGCCGCACACGTTGTCGCCCAGATAACCAAGCGCTTCTGCCCTGCGGATGGCTTCATCCAGCATTTTCTTGGACAGCAGGTATTCTGAACGCACGTAAATAAAGCCCAGAGTCGCACCCACCGCCAGGCCAGCAATGGTCATACCCTCAATCAACATGTACGGGTCGCATTCCATGACCAGGCGATCGGCAAAGGTGCCTGAATCGCCTTCGTCGGCGTTGCACACCACGTATTTTTGCTGGTTCTGAGGCTCATTCAGCACTGTCTGCCATTTGATACCTGCAGGAAAGGCAGCTCCGCCACGGCCACGTAGGCCGGAGGCTTTCACTTCATCCACAATCCCTTGGGGCGTCAGCGCCGCCGCCTTTTTCACGCCGGCAAAGCCACCGTGGGCGATGTAATCTTCAATGCACACCGGGTCGGTGATACCGATGCGGGCAAAAGTGAGACGCTGCTGGCGCTGCAGGTAGGAGTGCTGCACGATATCACCCAGATACAATGGGTGATCGGGGTTGCCTTCAAACAAACCGGCAGCCACCAGTTCTTCCACTTGATCCGGCTCCACTGGGCCATAAGCGACGCGGCCATAAGGCGTTTGCACTTCTACCAAGGGTTCCAGCCAGAACAAACCGCGGGAGCCGTTACGCACCAGGCGGATGCCCACATTCTGCTGTGCCGCAGCCTGCTGCAGCTGCTGCGCCACGCGGTCGGCGCCCAGAGACAAGGCGGTTGTATCGCAGGGCACATAAATTGTTGTTGTCATCGGTTTTGCTCCTGCCTTTATTTTAGCTGGAGAACGGACGTTGTCAGTTTGTCCGCCAGCTGATCGAATTTTTGCGGGGTCACGCGGCCAATAATTTCATCGTTCACGCGAATAGAGGGGCCGCAGGCGCAGTTGCCCAGGCAATACACCGGCTCCAGAGTGAACTCGTTATCGGCGGTGGTTTCGTGATAGCCCACGCCCAGCTTTTCCTGAACATAGCGCTCAAGAGCACGTCCACCGCGAGCCTGGCAGGCTTCGGCACGGCACACTTCCAACACGTTGCTACCAGACTGGCGGGTGCGAAAATGATGATAAAAGCTGATAACGCCGTGAATGTCGGCACGGGTTTGCTGCAGCATTTCTGCAATGATGGGTACAGCACCCTCTGGCACGTAACCAATGCGGCCCTGTATGGCGTGCAAAATGGGTAACAGCGCACCGGGCTGATGCTGCAGGTGTGCGACTTCCTGACGGATCATGTCAGGGCTCCAATCGCCGGTAGCGGGCGCCATCATCGGCGCCGTTTTGTGGTCAGCACTCTCTGACATATGCATAACTATTCCTACCTGTTTTTATTCTGATACAGTAGCAAAACTCTCAACTACGCCAAATTAGCATTCCAGACACCACCACGGAATATGAACAAAAATGCATAACAAGAAACTGAACATATCCCCCGCCTGGGTATTCCGTACCGACACTGACGAACTCTTTGAGCCAGTTCTGTTTCGCTTGCTGGAGAGCATTCGCGATGCCGGCAAGCTCACCGTTGCCGCAGCAGCCGTTGGCATTTCCTACCGGCACGCATGGAATCTTCTCAACCGTGGCGCCGATATTCTGGGCCTGCCACTGGTGATCATGCGCAAAGGCCACGGCAGCCAGCTTTCTGCCCTGGGCGAAAAACTGCTGTGGGCAGAACACCGGGTAACCGCGAGGTTAGGCCCACAAATCGACAGCATGGCTGCGGAGCTTAACGACCAGATTCAGCAGCTGCTGGCCGGTGCGCAACCCACCCTGCGCCTACATGCCAGTCACGGCTACGCTGTTGCCCTGCTGCCGGAGTTCTCTGAGCAGGTAAACATCAACCTGCAATACCGAAACCCGGAAGATGCGCTCTCCGCCCTTAATCGCGACGAGTGTGACGCTGCAAGCTTTCACCTGCCCACTTGCCAGGCGCTCGCCCGACAGATTATCAGCCACTATGAAAGGCACCTGGACGGCAATGACCACCGCCTGATCCGCTTTGTCACCCGGCGCGAAGGCTTGATGATGCGCAAAGGCGAACATAGCAATATTCGCACTCTGCAGGATCTGAGCGCCTCCGGCCTCAGCTTTGTCAGCCGAGATCGCCATTCCGGCACCCGAATCCTCTTTAATCTTCTGCTGAAGCAGCAAGGCCTCGCCGAGGACAGCGTCAACCGCACCTCCCAGCAGGAATTTACCCACACCGCTATTGCCGCCTTCGTAGCTTCGGGTATGGCGGAAGTTGGTTTTGGTGTGCAAGCAGCTGCCGAGCAGTTCAACCTGAACTTTATTGAAATGGCCAGCGAGCACTACATGCTGATCTACCGCCAGGATCGCCTTTCTCCTGCAACACTTGGATACCTGACAGCACTTCTAAAATCCCCGGCACTGATCGATCGTATCAACAGCGTGCCGGGTTACGAACCAGACAGCCCCGGCGAAATCACCACGTTTGACGCGCTGACGGCCGGGGAAGCCTGAACGCGGATCAGAACAGTGCAGCAGCCTTCGCAATGGCAATGTAAAGCCCGATCAGAAAGGGCACACCAACCGCCAGCCACGCCAGCACACCGGTGATCCCAAAGGTACCGCGTGCTGCGGTTTGTGCATCAGCTGAGACACCGTTGTCACGTTGCAGCATGCGCTCATGGGCCAACTCTTCATCGGTCATGTGCAGCGATGAGTCCACTGGCCTGATCAGGCTGTTGCAGATCAGACCCAGCACCAGCAAACCCGCCATGATGTAGAGCGTGCGATCGTATACGAGCGCAGGCTCAATGCCCGCTTCAAGCTGAACTTCACGAATCAGCGCAATGACCACCGGCCCGACGAGGCCCGCAGCTGTCCAGGCTGTTAACAGACGCCCGTGGATGGCGCCTACCATTTGCGTACCGAAAATATCAGCAAGATAGGCCGGCACAGTCGCAAATCCACCGCCATACATACTCAGGATCACACAGATGGATATCACGAACATGCCCGCCATGCCTAGGTGACCCCAGGTGGGCAGCAGGCAGTACATGGCGATGCCGAGTACAAAGAACGTGAGGTAGGTATTTTTGCGACCAAGCTTGTCAGAAAGCGACGCCCAGAACAGGCGGCCAACGCTGTTGAACAGGCTGATCAGACCAACCAGACCGGCCGCGGCTGCAACAACGGCGGTTTTCTGCGCTGCCGTGAGGGCCACCGCAGAATCCTTGATACCCACAAGTGCGCCACCGAAAACATCCTGCAGCATCGGGCTGGCCATTGAAATTACGGCTATGCCAGCGGTTACGTTGAGGAACAGAACACTCCAGATCAACCAGAACTGTTTTGTTTTCCACGCGCGACTCAGATGTACATGGCCGTGGGTGATCATGGTGTTGGCTTGCTGACCATTGGCCGGCTCCCAGCCTTGTGGCTTCCAGCCGTTAGGAGGCACCCGAAAACCCAACGCTCCCGCCATCATGATAAAGAAATAAATGACCCCCATGGTCATCAGAGTGCTGGCAACACCGACGCCACCGCCCGCTGAGAAATGCCCCATCAGCCATACTGCCAGAGGCGCGCCCACCATGGCTCCGCCACCGTAACCCATAATCGCGAAACCGGTTGCCATACCACGGCGATCCGGGAACCACTTGATCAACGTCGAAACCGGCGTAATGTAGCCCAACCCCTGGCCGATACCACCAAGCACACCGCAGCCGAGGTACAGCAGCCAGAGCTGGTGAGTCATCACACCCACACCGCCCAGAATCATGCCACCACCCCAGCAGAGGGCGGCTATGGCTCCGGCCTTGCGCGGGCCCGCATGTTCCAGCCAGGCACCCCAGAGCGCTGCCGAGATCCCCAGCATGGCAATGAATATTCCGAAGGTGTAGGTAACATGGCTGACCGCCCAATTACAGGAGGTGGTTGTCAGCGCCTGAAAGAAGCTGATATCCGCGCAAGCGACCGGATCGGCGCCAGCCACAAGATTCGCCATAGGCAACCAGAATACCGAGAAGCCATAGGCCATACCGATACATAGGTGAATTGCCAGTGCTGCAGTGGGCACCAGCCAGCGGTTGAAGTCCGGACCGGCAACCGTGCTCTCCCGATCAAAAAAACCCGGCTTCGGGCGCGAGGTATCACCGCTGAAAAAGCGGTCTTCGGCTATCCCATCCATAAACAAACCCTTTTGTTTTTGTCGTGTTGTTATTGGTGATAGCGAAATTACGCCTCGTCACAGACACATATATGCAAATGGATGCATATATGATCTCCTGATAAACGCCAAATCGCCTGGCAACGATTTGATTGGTTAGGATGCAAAACATCAACTAGCTAAAAGTATTATGAATTTCTATGCTTATATGGATTGCGAGGAACACTCTGGCTTGGATTTGCACCGGACCACGCCCGCAGCTTCATCCGCAGGACCGGTCCTCGTAATGCGTTGACAACCTCTTAGTACTCATTTTTCTTCACGGGGTTGCTAAAGAGATTTCTGACCTTGAGCGCCGTTCAGGCCCCGGCATTACGGCTTCCAAGCCCTCATGCCGCGTCTGTCACGGCAAGCAGGTTTCGGCCGGACTTCAAGACGCCGTCCCTGATGTCGTTGGTAATGGCGTCTTGCAGGGCGGTTGCGTCGCGGGTCGTCAGGGCAGTCAGAATCTCCTTGTGACGATCGATCTCGTAATATTCCGTGACCCGCGTGAGGACCTGGCGCTGGAACGGGCCAAGCTGCAACCAGATGCTTTCAATGATGGGCATTGAGGCCTGGGCCGGGTTAACCGTGTACAGAGTGCGATGAAAGGCTTGGTTCAGCAAAGTCAGTTGATCCAGATCTCTTTCAGAGATGAACTGGTCCATCCTGTCATCCAGCCCCGTCAGCTTTTCGATGATGAAATCCGACATGTAGGGCAGCGCGCGCTGGGCTGTGTGGACCTCAACCGCAACGCGGAGTGCGACCAGTTCTTCAAAGCGGTCGGGGGTCATTAAAGGCACCGTCATGCGCCGGTTATCTTTGATCTGTATGGCATGTTCCGAGCTGAGCCGCCGCACCGCCTCACGGATCGGGGTCGGGCTGAGATTCAGTCGTTCGGCTAACCCGCGCATTGTCAGTGACGTGCCGGGCTCGATCGCCCCCAGCATGATTGCGTTGCGGAGGCGCTCATAGACATATTCTTGTGTCGTCGTTCCGGATATTGCCGGAATATCAGGGATGTTGAGTTCGCCGTTGCTGGTCATCAGGCCGTCCTGGAGTGTGTTGGTCTGGACTATATTACCTAAAAAGATTGACACAATTAAAGGAATGATATAAATATTTAAACAATGATATCACAATTTAAAAAACGGTATCGAAAGGTGACCCATGTCTGATAATAAGGCCGAAGCTTGGCTGGCACAGCATCCAGAGATTGATTCCATTTTTGCCTGCGTTTGCGATCTGAACGGCACGATGCGTGGCAAGCGCGTTCCGGTTGATCAGTTGTCCAAGGTGATAAAAGGCGGGCTACGGATGCCGTTGTCGATTGTCGGCATGGATATCTGGGGCGAGGATGTCGAAAACAGTGAGCTGGTTTTCGAGACGGGTGATTCCGATGGGTTGTGCGATTTTACCGGCCGCCCATTGATGCCGATCACTTGGACCAGTCGCCCAACGGCGCTGGCGATGCTGTGGATGCGGCAAGAAGACGGCGAACCATTTCCGGGCGATCCACGCAGGGCTCTGGCGCGTGTTGCCGATCAATACAAGGAGCGCGGATTGACGCCTGTGGTGGCGACCGAGCTGGAATTCTATCTGGTCGATCCCTCGGAAGATTATCCGCAGGCGCCGCGATCCCCGGTCACCGGCAAACGTCTCGAATCCGACGGCGCGATGTCGCTGGACGAATTGCAGCATTTCGATGAATTTCTGAACGACGTTTACGATGCCTGCGAATTGCAGGGCATTCCTGCAGATGCTGCGATCTCGGAAAACGGGGCGGGCCAGTTCGAGATCAACATGCGCCACGTTGCGGACCCTCTGCGCGCCGCCGACGATGCCGTGCTGTTCAAGCGG
>Ga0307486_1000684_pt1 | contig 29262 bp, 27 predicted proteins | sample CBIW02metaG_FD_203663 | JGI IMG/M metagenome (GOLD analysis project Ga0307486, IMG submission 203663) | Sea-ice brine microbial communities from Beaufort Sea near Barrow, Alaska, United States - CBIW 0.2 | ecosystem: Environmental > Aquatic > Marine > Coastal | place: USA: Alaska | collected... | reverse complement strand
GCCGCGCGAAATGCCTCAAGGGACACCTCGTGGCAGCGGATGTGGTCGGGGTGCGGGTAGCCCCCCTTTTCGTCATAGGTGATCATGACCTGGGGGCGAAACTCACGCACGATCGAAACGAGAGGTTCGGCGGAATACTCCAGGGGGATGTCGGCGAACGAGTTCGGAGGAACCGACTTGTCCTCGTTCATGCCGGAATCTTCGAAACCGAGCCAGCGGTGCTGCACCCCCAACGCCTGCTGTGCACCGCGCATCTCGATGCGGCGGAGGCCGGTGAGATCGCGTTCCGCCATGGCGTTGCCGGTGAGGGCAGGGTTCAGGATGCTGCCGCGTTCACCGCCAGTGCAGCTCACAACGAGCACCTCAGCACCGAGGCTGCGGTAGTAGGCGTACGTTGCCGCACCCTTGCTCGATTCGTCGTCGGGATGGGCGTGTACAGCCAACAATCGCAGCGTCACCATACTCCTCAGGAATGCCGGATAACCTTAGGCCAGATAACCTAGATACCAGCCTAATCGCTCCATCGAAAGTGTGAATCACCAGTGCCCGCAAATCGCACGCCCTCCGGAGTTCAGCCGGGCCTCGAGCCCTACCGCCTCGACGAATCTGAATCGACGACCGCGCCAGCACCGATCGAGAGTGTCGTCATTCAATCGCGCTACGGGCGTACGCCCGCCCGTAAGCGTCGCGACCGCAGAGTCTTGTGGGCTCTGGGCGGCATTTTTGTGCTGGTGCTGGGAGCGTGGGTGTTGTGGACCGGGCTGGATGGGGCATCCACTCAAATCGAGGCGCGCGATATTGGGCACACCATCATCAATGAGCACACTGTGAGCGTCACATTCGAGGTGTCGCTTCCGGCGAACCGCACGGCAAGTTGCGCGGTTCAAGCGCTCAACGAAAGCTTCTCTGTGGTCGGCTGGAAGATCATCGATCTTCCGCCTTCAACGCTCTATACCCGGTCGTTCACCGAGATTCTGCGCACCACGAACATGAGCAATACGGGTTTGATTTACCAGTGCTGGCTGACCTAAACTGACGTATTCGCCTCGGCATTCGTCGGGGCGTCGACTTGTATCCGCGGCCCCAACCGGCCTTTCTTCGCTCAAGCGCAATAAAGGAGATCTCTCGTGACAACAGACACAACGGTCACCTGGCTAACTCAGGAGGCCCACGACCGCCTCGCGGCGGAACTGGCAGAACTGAGCAACTTCGGCCGGGGCGACATCGCGAAGAAAATCGAATCCGCCCGGGAAGAGGGCGACCTCAAGGAGAACGCCGGCTACCACGCCGCGAAAGAGGAGCAGGGCAAGATGGAGGCGCGCATTCGCACCCTCACCGTGCTGCTTCGCACCGCCGAAGTCGGCCATGCCCCAGAGAGCAACGGCACCGTCGTTCCCGGAACGGTCATCACAGCCACTATTGCCGGCGACGAGAGCCGCTTCCTCATCGGCAGCCGCGAAATCGGTGCGAACAGCGACCTCGACGTGTTCAGCGAGCAAAGCCCGCTCGGCGCGGCGATCATAGGCCTCAAAGTTGGCGCGAAGACGAGCTACACAACGCCCAACGGCAAGGAAATCACCGTGCACGTCACGAACGTGGAGACCTTCACCGGAGCCTGACTCCCCCACTCCACCTGCACGCGGCGGCCGGCAGCTAGTCGAACTGAGGATCGTAGCCGGCCGCGCGCAGGGTGTCAACGACGTGCTCCCGGTGCTCCGGTCCGCGCGTCTCGACGCTGACATCGAGTTCAACCTCGCTGAGCTCCAGACCGACTCCGTGCCGCGTGTGCAGTACCTCGATGACGTTCGCCGTTGCTTCGGCGAGCAGCTCCGAGATGCGGGCCAGCTGGCCGGGGCGGTCGGGCAGCATGATGCGCAGCGTCAGGTACCGTCCCGACGCGGCGAGGCCATGGCTGATCACACGCTGCATCAGGAGCGGATCGATATTGCCACCAGAGAGGATGGCGACGGTCGGGCCGGTCGAAGTAATTTTGCCGGCCAGGATGGCGGCCACCGCCACAGCTCCGGCGGGTTCAACAACGAGCTTGGCCCGTTCGAGCAGCACGAGCAGCGCGCGGGCGGTGTCGTCTTCACTGACGGTGACGATCTCATCGACGGTGTCACGCACGATCTCAAAGTTGAGCAGTCCCGGTTTGGCAACCGCGATGCCATCGGAGATTGTCGGCAGAAGGCCGATCGTCACCGCCTTACCAGCTGCAAGGGAGGGCGGGTAGGCGGCCGCGTTCTCGGACTGCACTCCAACGACCCGGATCCGGCGGCCATCGAGAGCAGCCCGCTGCTTCAGGGCACTGGCCACGCCGGAGATGAGCCCGCCGCCACCGATGGGAACGATGACGGTTTCTAGGCCGGGCACCTGATCCAGGATTTCGAGGCCCAGCGTGCCCTGCCCGGTCACAACATCCGTGTGATCAAAGGGCGGGATAAGGATCGCCCCGGTCTCTCGGGCGTATTCGGCCGCGGCGAGCAGCGGCTCGGTCACAGTCGTGCCGCGCAGGATGACTTCGGCGCCGTAGTCTCGCGTCGCCGACAGTTTGGGCAGGGCGACGCCGACGGGCATGAAGATGGTGGCTTTGATGCCGAGCTGCCGCGCGGCGAATGCCACGCCCTGGGCATGGTTGCCAGCCGAAGCAGCAACGACGCCGCGAGATTTCTCCTCGTCGGTGAGCTTGGACAACCGGTTGTAGGCACCCCGGATCTTGTAGGAGCCGGTGCGTTGCAGGTTCTCACACTTGAGATAGACCGGCGCCCCCAACACGTCGGCGAGATACCGCGAGCTCTCCATCGGGGTCACGTCGGCCACCTGGGCGACAACCGCGCGAGCAGCCTCGAACTCTTCGAGGGTGGGCGCGACGAGGGTGGTCTCTGGCATGTCTTAGTTCTCCGAACTATCGTGCGGGTTGCGGGGTGCGTTGGAATCTGAGGGTGTGCTGCGAGCAGTCCCGTCACGGGTGGTGCGGATGCTCCGCGGTCGCACCCGTGCTGTGCGCGCCGGCGCACCGGCCGGCCGGTAACCTGGTCGGCTTTGCGGCACGGTCTGCCACAGCACGGAGCCCGTCGTCGGCGCTGCCGCCGGCTGATTCGACCGCCAACTGCCACCGGCGATATAGCTCGTCATGGCGTTCAACACTGCGGCTATCGGTACTGCGAACAGGGCACCCGGAATTCCGGCGAGCAGCGCTCCGGCGGCAACCACGAGCACGACTGCAAGCGGATGCACCTTGACGGCGGTTCCCATAATGAGCGGCTGCAGAACGTGTCCCTCGACCTGTTGTACGACCAGCACGACGCCGAGCATGGCGAGCGCGACGGCCCAATTATTGAAGATCAGGGCGATGATGATGGCAACGGACCCGGTGGCCACGGCGCCGACAATGGGAATGAACGAACCCAGGAATACCAAAATACCGATCGGGATGGCCATCGGGACCCCCAGCAGGGCGGCACCGACACCAATACCGACCGCGTCGATCGAGGCGACCAGAATCTGTACGCGAGCGAAGTTGCCGAGAGTGGTCCAGCCGGCGTTTCCAGCGCCGTCGACGGCAGCGCGGGCACGGACGGGGAAGAACCGCACGATCCAGTTCCAGATCGCTCTGCCATCGATGAGAATGAACAAAAGGCTGAACAAGGCGAGCAGCAGCCCGGTGAGCAGATGTCCGAGGGTGGTACCGACCGAGAGGGCACCGCTGATAAACACGGCGCTGTCGTTCTGGATCGCGGTCCAGCCTTGCTGCAGATAGTTGGTGATCTCGGTGTCGGACAGCTGCAGCGGAGAGGCGGCCAGCACTGACTTCAGGCTGTCGAAGCTTGCGGTGAGACGATCGCTGAGGCCGACGGTACCCTCGGCGATTTGAGTCGACGCGAGGGTTACCAGACCGGCCACGACCACGAGCGTACCGACCATGGCGACAGCGACGGCGAGTGCCTTGGGCCACCGATGCCGCACCAGAAGGCCCACGAAGGGAACCAGCAGGGCCGAAACGAGCACCGCGACCAGCAGGGGAATGATGATGAGGCGCAGCTGAATGACGAGAAAGACCAATATTGCGATGGCCGCGGCGATCACAATCAACCGCCAGGACCACGCCCCGGCCAAGCGGATGCCGGTCGGCAGGTTCTCATCGACCCCGTTGGGCTCGGGAATCGGTGTCAGCACCTCGACCGGTTCACCGACGAGCTCGGCGTTCGCGCGTGCACGCTCAGCGGAACGCCGCCGGCGCAGACGTAACTGGGCGCGCGCGCCGGGATTGCCCGTAAATTGACTCACCCGCTCAGTCTAGGACTGCCGTCAGGCCAGTTTCGGTACCCCACCCGCCACACTCGCCGGCTCGGTCGATACCGGGACGCCGGAAAATGTGAGGAACACGGTTTCACCCGTAATCGGATGCACGCGAACACCGTGTTGCACGGACACCAGGCTGCCGTCCCCCAGGCGCACCATCGTGCGGCGGAGCGAGCCGAGAAAGTGAGACGCAACCACGGTCGCAGCCAGGCCCTCCGGCGCAAATTCGATGTCTTCCGGGCGGATCGAGACGCGAACGGGGCCGTCTGGCGCGGACGGATCGATGAGGGGCAGACTCGTTCCGTACACATCGACGTGAGAGTTGCGAACGGTTCCGTTGATGCGGTTGCTGAGCCCGACAAAATCGGCGATGAACGGTGTGGCCGGCCGAGAATACAGTTCCTCCGGTGTGCCGACCTGTTCGACGTTTCCCGCGCGCATGACCGCAACCCGGTCGGCAACGGCGAGAGCTTCGTCCTGATCGTGGGTGACGAACAGTGTCGTGATGCCCAGGTCGGTTTGAATGCGTCGAATCTCCTCACGCAATTGCACGCGCACCTTGGCATCGAGCGCGGAGAGTGGTTCGTCGAGCAGGAGCACACGCGGTTCGGTCACGAGCGCCCTGGCGAGTGCCACACGCTGTTGCTGGCCACCGGAGAGCTGGTGAGCGAACCGGTCGAAATGGTCGTTGAGACCGACCATGGCCAGGGAGTCCTGCGCCCTGCGCCGCCGCTCGGCCGGCTTGATCTTGCGCATCCGCAGCCCGAATTCGACGTTTTCTCCGGCACTGAGATGGGGAAAAAGCGAATACGACTGAAAGACCATGCCCATGTCGCGTTTACTCGTCGACAGAGCTGAGACGTCGACGCCGTCGATGGTGATGGTGCCGGCATCCGTTGATTCGAGGCCGGCCAGAACGCGCAGAGCCGTGGTCTTGCCGCTGCCGCTCGGCCCGAGCAAGGCCACGAACTCGCCAGCATGCAGGGTGAGGTCGAAGCCGTCCAGGGCGCGCATGCCGGCGTATTCCTTGACGACGCCGGTGAATTCAACGACGGTTCCCGGTCGGGTCTGGGCTGTGGGCTGCGAGGAGATCATGCGGGGCCTTTCACGGTGGTACGGCGGCGCGGCGTTCGGGTGCGCGGGGCCCCCAGCCGTCCGATGAGGAGGAGCAGCACAAACGCGAAGGCGAGGGCCAACAGCGACAATATAACCGCGGTGTACGGATCTACCTTGCTGACCACAACGAGCGCGGTCTGCAGGTTGACCCGGTTCAACAACGACGCAATCGTGAATTCGCCGAGCACGACGGCCACGGCGATGAATGCTCCGGCCAGGATTCCCCGGCGCAGGTTGGGCACGAGGATACGCAATAACACGCTCCCCCAGCCGGCCCCCAGAGTCCGTGCCGCCTCGGTGAGGGTCTTCACATCAACACCGTCGAGGTTCGACTGAATCGCCCGGTAGGCGAACGGCAAGACAGTGATGCCGTAGGCAAACGCGAGGGTCCAGACGCCGCTGCCCAGCAGTCGGGCGACAATTGCATAGACCGGCGCGAGCCCCACCACAAGCACAATGGCCGGGATGGTGATGGGCAGGATGCAGATGAATTCCAGGGTGCGACGCAGCTGGGGAAAACGGATGTGCACGAGCAGCATCGTAGGAACCAGCAGCAGGAGCACGATAGTGACGGTGCCAACGGCCAGGGCAACCGAGTTGCCCAGCGCGATCAGTACCGGCCGATAGACCCCGGTGAAGCCGCTCTGAAACAGCGCTACCCAACGGTCGACGTTGTACCCGCCGACCAGACCGGCGCGCAGGGTGAATTCGACCATGGCCACGATCGGTACGGCGAAGATCACCCCGATCAGACCGAGGATGACGGTGCGAACCGTGCGCGACGGCGCGTGCGCCACGCCGCCCGTCGTCAACCCGCCACTCATTGCTGCCACCGCGCAGCCCGTGATTGCAGCGCCGAGTAGGCGACCATGACGATCGCCATCACCACGATCATGCCCAACGCCAGTGCACCGGCGAGGTTTTCCCGACCGAGAATCGTTTCGCTCGTCAAGGCCGCACGAATCTGCAGGGGTACGATCTGGGAACCCTGGCTGACCAGCGCAGCCGCGGTGGCGTAGGACGAGAAGGCGTTGGCGAACAGCAGCAGCAGGCTTCCGATGAAGGAGGGAGCGAGCACCGGGAAGGCGATGCGCAGCCAGTAGCTGGCGGTGGTTCCGCCGAGGGTGGCGTTCGCTTCGGCCCACTGCGGTTTCAATGCCTGCAGCGCCGGCATGAAGGTAATGATCATGAGCGGTACCTGAAAGTAAATGTAGGGGAGGATGAGCCCCGGCGTTGAATACAGCCACACGCCGTTCTCAAAAATGTTCAGCCCGAACGTGTCGCGCAAGTACAGGGTCACCATGCCCTGAATGCCGATGGTCGCGACGAAGGCGAAGGCGAGCATGACCCCGCCGAACTGGGCGAGCACACCGCTGAGTGAATCAATCGTGGTGCGTAACGCCCCGTCCGGGCGGGCGCCGAGCAGGGCGTAACAGACGATTGCGCCCACGACTGCGCCGACAACGGCCGTCAGCGCTGACAGCCAGAATGAGTTGTAGAAGGTGGTCAGCACGACAGGATCGCCGAGGGCGGCGACGGTGCCCAGGGTGAGGGTGCCCGACTTGTCGAAAAAGCCCGTGCCGATGGCGATCAGGGTCGGCACGGCCAGGAACAACAACACATAAACCGCGAAGGGCAGCAACCCGAAGGCTGCTGCCCGACCGCGGAGTTTACTGGACAGCCGCAGCCCACTTTTCACCGAGAAGCGTGGCTGCTGCCGTGCTCTGTGCTTCGGTTGGCACGACGGTGTCGGTCGGTGCCTCGGGTAGCGCGTCGAAGAGCTTGGTGTCGATGGTGCCGGCCGCTGCCATAGCCTCGGCCCGTGCCGGACGAGCCCCGCCGGCGAGCCACAAGTTCTGCGCCTCGTCACTGTAGAGGAATTCCTGCCACAGCCGCGCTGCCGCCGGGTGCGGCGCATCCTTGCTGATCGCCTGGTTGTAGTAGCCCGCGTAGCCGACGCCGGGGAAGACCACGACTTTCCAGTTGCGCTGACCCTCAAGCTGAGCGCCATACCCCACGTTCAGGTAGTCCCAGTCGAATACCACCGGGGTCTCGCCCGACGCGACGGTCGCCGTCGTCGGGTTGACCTTCAGAAAGTTACCGGCCGCATTCAGTTCGGAGAAGAAGTCGATACCGGGCTGAAAGTCGTCAACCGTTCCGCCACTCTGCACGGTGGCCAGACCCACAGCGGCAAACGCCGCACCGGCCTGGGTTGGGTCACCGTTGATGGCCACCTTGCCCTTGTACTCGGCGCCGAGCAGATCCGAAAGTTTCTTGGGCGCTGGCACGGCATCGGGGTCGTAGCCCACCGAGAGGTATCCGCCGTAGTCGCCGACATACAGTCCGGAGGCTTCCTTCAGCGCGTCCGGGATGTCTGCCCAGGTCGCAACCTGATACGGTGCGAAGCGGTCAGTGCTGGAGAGGGCCACGGCGAGTCCCAGGTCGAAGACGTCCGGAGCCGTGTCCTGCCCCTTGAGGTTGTCGGCAGCCTGAATCTCCTCGGCGCTCGACCCATCGGGCGAGGCCTCGTTGATCGTGATATCCGGGTACTTCTCGGCGAACAGGTCGAGAACGGCGCCGTAGTTGGCCCAGTCTCGCGGAAGGGCGATGACGTTGAGGGCGCCTTCGGCATTCGCCGCTTCTTCAAGTCCTGCCAGATCGCCGAAAGCGTCGAGGCTTGTGGCGGTCGAAGCGTCGATTCCGGAGGCGGGGGCCTCGGCTGCGGTGGAACATCCGCTGAGCGTCAGCGCGAGGGCCGCCGCAGCGGCCACAGACACTGTCAAAGTGCGTGTAAGAAACAATTTTCCTCCATCGAGACCGGCAGAAAAACGTTTGAAGACTGTCGCAAACGTTTCGAATGAACAGAAAATGGGGCATGGTGTGCCGGTCGCCCGACAATACGAAGAGTACATGGCCGGCAAAGGGAATATCGCTTAACGACACGTGAACAGGGGCGCAGCTAGAGTAAGACGAATGGCTACCCCCGTCTCCCCCGCGCTGGCCCGGCGGATCTCCCTGGCCGCACAGGGCTTCGGTGCCGCACCGCCACCGACGGTCGGCATCCGCCAGCTCACAGCCCTCGTGAACCGCCTTGAGCTGTTACAGATCGACTCGGTCAACGTCTTTGAACGCAGCCACTACATGCCGGCCTTCAGCCGGCTCGGCGCCTACGACAAGACCCAGCTCGACCGTCTCACGACCGGCCGGGAGGCCCGCTTCACCGAATATTGGGCGCACGAGGCGTCGTTTCTGCCGGTCGACCTGTGGCCGCTGTTCCGCTGGCGGATGGAGCAGTTTCGCGATCGTGCGGCGCGCACACCCGATGACTGGTCCCACACTAACCGCCCGATGCTCGGCTGGCTCCTGGCCGAGCTCGCCGCGAACGGGCCGATGCGCGCCAGTGCGATCGAGCATGACGCCAACAAGCGCAGCGGCCCCTGGTGGGGCTGGTCCGAGGTGAAGATCGGACTGGAGGTCCTGTTCCGCTGGGGCGATGTGGTCAGCGCCGGACGTGTCCGTTTTGAACGGGTGTATGCCCTGCCAGAGCAGGTCTTTTCCGCCGAGTTACTCGGTCGCACAATTTCTTCAGCGGATGCCCACCGCGAGTTGGTCAGCCGCTCGGCACGAGCGCACGGCATCGGCACCGTGAAAGATTTTGCCGACTACTTCCGGCTGAAGTCCGCGCCGACAGTGGCCGCCGTCGGCGAGCTTGCCGAGGCCGGCGAGCTGATCCCGGTCGAGGTTCCCGGCTGGGGTCCGCGCGGGTCAGCAGGGGCCGCCTGGCTGCATCGGGATGCCCGGCTGCCTCGCAGCATGGACGCGCAGTCGATACTCTCCCCGTTCGACCCCGTGGTCTGGGAGCGCGCCCGCGCACTACGCCTCTTCGACTTTCACTACCGCATCGAGATCTACACGCCGGAGGCCAAGCGCGTTTTCGGGTATTACTCACTGCCGATTCTGCTCGGCGACGCTATCGTCGGCCGGGTCGACCTGAAAAACGATCGTCAATCGGGCGTGTTGCGCGTGCAGTCGGCCTGGGCGGAGCCGACCGCGCCAGCGGATGCGGCCGGCCGACTCGCAAGCGTGCTGCGGGAGGCCGCACTCTGGCAGGGGCTCGGTGACATCGTCGTCGCACCCCGGGGCAATCTCGCTGCGGGTCTCGCCGCGGAACTGCGACCCATCTAGCTCAGAACTTGCGGCCCATCGCGGTGAGGCGTTCGATGCGATCGGCGATCGGCGGGTGCGTCGCGAACAGCTTGCTCATTGCGCCCTTTTTCAGCGGATCGGAGATCCACAGGTGCGCCATCGAGCTGTTCTGCTTTTTCATCGGGCGACCGTACTCGCCGAGTTTGGCGAGGGCCGATGCGAGGGCATCAGGGTGGCGGGTCGTCAACGCGCTCGTGGCATCCGCCAGGTATTCGCGCTGACGGGAGATGGCGAGCTGCACGACAGTCGCGATGAGCGGGGCGACGATCATCGCGACCAGGCCGAACACCATGACGACAGGGTTGCCGTTGCTGTTGTTGTTGCGGCCGAAGAATGCCATGCGCAGGAACATATCGGAGATGAAGCCGATCGCGACGACGAGGCCGAACACGACCATCGACACGCGAATGTCGTAGTTGCGCACGTGGCCGATTTCGTGGGCCATGACGCCCTCGAGCTCGGAGTCGTCCATGATGTCCAGCAGGCCGGTGGTGGCGGCGACGATTGCGTGCTGCGGGTCACGACCGGTGGCAAAGGCGTTCGGTGCCGGATCGTTGATGATGTAGACCTCGGGCATCGGCGTGCCGGTTGTGATCGACAGGTTCTCGACGATGCGCCAGAGGCGCGGGTGATCCGCTTTACTGTTGACTCTGATTCCACCGCTCATGCTGATGGCCTGGCGGCCGGCCGCATAGTACTGAATGATGACGTACAAGGCAGTGATGACCACCGTGGCGATGAGGATGCCGTAGCCACCGGCGCCATAGACGGCGTTGGCCAACCAGCCGAGCCCGGCGATGATCACGAAGAAAAGAATCATGATGAAGACGGTGTTGCGTTTGTTCTTCGCTATCGCGCTATACATCGATGCGCCTCGTTAGAACTGAACGCGGGGCGGCTCCGCAATCGCTGCGGAATCGGCCACCTCGAAGAAGTCGCGTTCAGTGAAGCCGAGGTTCTTGGCGAACATGTGGTTCGGGAACACCTTGATCTTGGTGTTCATTTCACGTACGCCACCGTTGTAGAAACGACGAGCTGCCTGGATCTTGTCTTCGGTGTCAACAAGCTCCGCCTGCAACTGCAGGTAGTTCTGGCTGGCCTGCAGCTGCGGGTACGCCTCGGCGACGGCGAAGATGCTCTTGAGCGCTGTCTGCATGTGGTTTTCCGCAGCGGATGCATCGGCCGGGCCCTGTGCGGAGAGCGTTTCGGCTCGCGCCCTGGTCACGTTCTCAAACACGCTCTTCTCGTGTGCTGCGTAGCCCTTGACAGTTTCGATCAGGTTGGGCAGCAGGTCGGCACGCCGTTTGAGCATCACCGTGATGTCGCTCCACGCTTCGTCAACGCGCACGTTGAGCGTCACGAGGGAGTTGTACGTCGACCACAGGTAAATACCCACGATGGCAACGAGTGCGACGACGATCAAAACCGGGATGAGCCATTCCATGGCAGCGTCTCCTTGCAAATTGGCACGATATAGAAGTGTCACGGAGACATGAACGAGCCGAAACCCCCGTGCTTACCTGCCTATACTAACCGCGACCCCGGAGGCTCCCACCCGCTTCCCATGACACTCCAAGCAACCTCAGGGCGCACGGAGAGGCGTTCGGTCCCGCCCACGGCCCCGCGCCGGGCGGTCGCCCCCAGCCTCGGGCGAGAGGTGTCTGCGCAGATGCTGAAACGGCCGGGGCCGATGGCACAGATAGTAAATAGATCGTATCAATCAATCGCATTTTGCTGAGATTCCCTCGCCTACGAGTGCTAATCGGGGCATAATTGTGGGTGCAGGAGGCACCGCAGCCATGACCCTCACCGCCCCGCCCGCCGCAGCCGGTTCCGGCTCGGATTCTGGCTCGGATCCCGTGGTGTCTCGGGTGGCGGTCATCGTTCAGGCCGGGGTGCTGTTGGCGTCTGCGGTAGATGGGGTGCGCTTCGGCCAGCTCGACGGCGGCGCCGCCCCGACCGTGATGATCCACGTCAACGCCACCGACCTCGACCAGGATCGCGGCGTCGGCTGGATCGACGGCATCGACGCCCCCGTCAGCCTCCGCCGGGTAAAAGAAGCCATCTGCACCGGCGGCACCCAACAAGCCCTCCTCGGCAAAGACGGCGACGTGCTCTACCTCGGCGACAAAATCCGCTGCTTCACCGCCAAACAACGCGCCGCCATCGCCGTCCGCGACGAAGGCTGGAAAATCCGCATGATCAACGGCCAACCCTAAATACGCGGCCCACTCCCCTGGGACCCCACCGCCTCACGGGTGGGCTCAGATTTCGTCTTCTTCGTCACAGCATCAAGTGTCGTCATCACGGCACCCTTCCCGCCAGACCCACGTCCAGCGCGTCAGGCCGGAAACACCGTTTAAGAGACAGTCCCCACTAGCGGTTGGCGAGCACGTGCTGCAACCAGCGATAGCTGCTCTTGGGCATGCGGGTCCGGCGGTCGTTGCTGAAGTCGACGTGCACGAGTCCAGTGGGCTGGGTGTAACCGGCATCCCATTCGAAACCGTCGAGCAGGGACCAGAAGGCGACGCCGCGCAGATCGACGGCGGCGGCAGGGCCGCCGGGCGCGGTGGCGTTCAGAGCGGCAACGAGATGTTCGGCGAGGTAGTCGATGCGGGACGGGTCGTGAACGGCATGGCGGGCATCCGCATGGTCGGAGAAGGCGCCGCCGGCCAGCGAGAGGTAGACGGGCGGCGCTGCCGGGTAGCGCTCGGCCAGCTCGGCGAGCGCCACGGCGACGTACTCGGGGGCATTGACTACACCGGCCGAGGTGGTGGGGTGTTCACGGAAACGCTCGAGGTGGAACGGCCATGATGTGACCGGGATCGGCTGCCCGTCCGGCCCGGTCAGGGTGGTCGGGCCCGCCGCAATGCGGGCAGGCTCTGTGTAGCTCACGCCGTAGAAGTCGAGGGGCTGGTGAATCGTGCGCAAGTCGTCGGGTGCCGCCTCGAGCAGGGTGCGCAGTTCCACAGCAAACGGTTCGAGCGGGTCTGGATAGTGGCCGAGCAGCACGGGGTCGGCGAACAGACGGTTCTGCAGCAGATCGTACAGTGCCGCATACGAGCGATCCTGGTCGCGGTCGGTCGCGGACTGCGCCGGAGTGTGGGAGTTGACGAGGCCGATGCGGCCGCTCACATCGGCAGCGCGCAGACCCTGCACGGCGAGACCGTGTGCGAGCAGCTGATGGTGCGCGGTTGGCAACGCGTCAAACAGCAAGGTGCGACCGGGCGCGTGCGTGCCGAGCGCATAACCCTTGGTGGTGACCGCGGCCGGGTCGTCGAGCGTGACCCAGGCATCGATGCGGTCACCGAACGCCTCCCCCACGGCGTGGGCGTAGTCGGCGAAGCGGCCCGCGGTGTCGCGGTTCAGCCAGCCGCCGCGCAGCGCAGCGGGCGTGTCCCAGTGCGAAAGGGTGGCAGTCGAGCGGATGCCGTCGGCCAGCAACGCGTCGAGCAGGCGATCATAGAATGCCAGACCGGCACGGTTGAGGGCCCCGCGACCTTCCGGTTGCAGTCTGGTCCAGCCGAGCGAAAACCGGTAGGAATCAACACCGAGGTCGTGCAGCAGGGAGGCATCGGCCGCATAGTTCTTCACATGGTCGGCTGAAACGGAGGCATTCGAGCCGTCGCGGATGCGCCCGGTCGACTGGCTGAACGTGTCCCAGACGCTGTCGCCGCGGCCACCGTCACGGGCGGCACCCTCGATCTGAAAAGCGGAGGTGGCCACGGCCACCTCGAATCCCGTCGGGAGGAGATCGCCGAACTCACCCGCGCGGTGTTCCCAATCACGGGCTGCAACGGCGCGATTCGAGGTGGATACGGAGATGCGGGACGTGGGATTCATGATGGTGAGATTCTTTTCGGCGGGCGACGCGGGGCATCCGCTTCGTATTGAGGGTGTCACGTTTGTCGCCCCTCGATGGCAGCCCGGCAAATGCCGCGAAGAATTCCTTCAGTTTGTTACTTTTTTCGGGGCGTGGGAGGTTGACTTTATCGTCGTCTCCCCCTCAAATTGGGGCAGGGGGTGAGTTGTGTCCGAATCGGATCGTGTCGCAGGGGTGGGTTCGTTGACGCGCCCGCGATATTCCCGTGGCGTTGCGGCTATCGCAGCCATGGTGCTCGCCATCGCCCTCGCCCTCGCGGCTCCCGTGCTGTCGACTGCCCAGGCCGAGGAGGCTCCGGCGAGTTCGGCACCCTCAACGTCGCAGGAGTCGACTCCGGAATCGACCGCGCCGGCGGCCAAAGTACCCGTCGAGACGATCGCGCCCGCGACCAGTCCCCAGATCGAAAGCCCCGGCAACGGACAATTCATCGGCAGCAATCGCACGACGGTGTCGGGGTCGAAGGCCTCCGGCGGGGAAATTCGACTGTTGTCGCCGCGCGGTGGAGACCCGTTGTGCATCGTCGACGACTCGTCAACAACCTGGAGCTGCGAGAATCTATATCTGCAAAACGGGCCGACCATCAAACTACGCGTCGTCGTCACCGGTGATACCAGCCTGAACGACGAGATTGTGGTGTCGGTGCTCGGCGCCCCGACGGTGCTCGGCGGCTTGACCGGACCGGAATCCAACGGCTGGGTGCGCGGAACCGGGCATCCCCAAGCGACCGTGACCGCTGCGCTGGCGAACGGGGAGACCTGTTCGAGCACAGCAGACAACTCGGGCGCCTGGGCGTGCCTGTTCGAGGGCACCGTCGCGAACGGCAGTCAGGAGGTGACGGCAAGCCAGCTTTCAGCGTTCAGCAGGCCGTCATCGTCGAATTCGAGCGAGCCGGTCACGATCCTGTTTGATCTGGATGCACCGCCCGCTCCGGTCGTCACTACTCCCGTCAACGGCGCACAGGTGCCGGTCACGGGAACCGCATACTCGGGCACCGGGGAAACCGGCGCCACCGTGACGGTTTTCGCCGGCGCCTACTCGGTCTGCTCCGCTCTGGTGACCGACAAAGCCTGGACCTGCTCGGCCGGCGGAGTCGACGCCGGGTCGTACCCGGTGAGCGCTGTGCAAAAGGATGCCGCCGGCAACGTTGGCCGTGGAAGCGCGCCCGTGTCGGTCAGCTACGGCCCCGCCACCACGCCGAGTCCGGGTTCCACGCCCACGCCCACGCCGACTCCTGCTCAGTCTGCCCCTGCACCCCCGGCCACACCGACCCCGAGTGACGCGCCCTCTCCCTCACCGGATGACTCGGCAGCCGTACCGGGCACGACGACGGGGCCGACACCGAGCCCCACACCGGGCGCCGGTGCGCCCGGGAATGACTCGTCGGGACCGGGACGGGGCGGTGCATCCGTTTTTCCGGGCAAGTGGGATGATCCGACCCAGTTTGCTGCAGCCATCGGCCCGAGCGACAGCAGTTCTCCGTTTCCCTGGTTCCGGGCCGGTCTGCTCGCCCTCGGCGCCCTACTGCTGATCGCGGTGCCCTTGCGTGTGCTCGCGGGCACCATTTCACGCACCCGGGGCGGCCGACCACTTCGGGCAATGCCCGTACTGGCAGGGCGCAACCAGGTGCGCGAAGAATTCGAGGTCGCACCAACGATACGAGTCAACCGGTGGTTGCGTGGCGGCGCGGCTGTGCTGGCCGCAGCAACGTTCGTCATGCTCTCTGGTGAGGTCGTTGACCAGCCGGCGTACCTGCGCCTGCTCGTCGCTGTGACAATCGGGCTGGTGCTCGTCAACGCGGTAGCACTCCTGGTTCCGCTGTGGTGGAGCTCACGCGTATTGCGGCTGCGGGGAACGGTCACTTTTCTCCCGCGGTACCTGATGCTCATTGCGGCCGCCGCGATCGCGTCTCGATGGTTTGACCTTCACCCAGCCCTGCTGTTCGGACTGCTCGGCAGTGTCGCCCTGTCGGCTCGAACGGATGCTGCAGGCTCGGCCCGCGCCAAGCCCACGAGCGCCCAGCGCGGCCAACTCGCAGCGGTGCGCGTGGGCGCCCTCACAGCGCTCGCAGTGCTCGCCTGGTCGCTCGAGGCGCTCCTGCCCAGCGCCAGGAATTTCGCCACCTCGCTCGCAGCAGAAACGGGCAACACGATCGTTCTCGCTGCCATCGGCTCGGCAGTACTGATTCTGGTGCCCGTCGGACACACGAGCGGCCGGAGCATTCTGGCCTGGTCTCCGCTGATCTGGACCGGAATGAGCGTCGTCGCGTATGGGGTCTTCTTCGCGGCGCTGGCACCCATGATCGATCAGCTGCGCAACGACGGCGTCGGTCTGGTGCTCTGGCTGGTCGCAGCGGCCTTCGCTGCCCTGTGCGCGAGTCTCTGGGCCTGGCAACGTTTCGTCGCGCCGACCCAGCGCTAAGCCGCCGCAGGCTGTATCGTACAAACGTGCGCCTTGGAGTTCTCGACGTCGGTTCGAATACCGTCCACCTGCTCGTTGTCGACGCGCACGAAGGCGCCCCACCCGTGCCGATGGCAGCAGACAAGAGCGTGCTGCGACTCATGCGCTACATCACGCCCGACGGTGCCATCAATGACGAGGGTGTCGCGGCGGTTCTCGGTTCGGTGCAGCACGCAGCGGATGTCGCCGAGCAATACAACATCGACGAACTGCTCCCGTTCGCCACGTCGGCCCTGCGCGAGGCGACCAACGGCCCCGAGCTGCTGGACCGCGTGGAACGGGAGACCGGGGTGGCCCTGCAAGTCTTGTCGGGCGAAGACGAGGCTCGACTCACCTTTCTCGCCGTACGACGCTGGTACGGCTGGTCTGCCGGCAATATTCTGCTGTTCGACATCGGCGGCGGGTCACTCGAGATCGCCGCCGGCGGCAGCGAGTTTCCCGAGGTCGCCTTGTCACTCCCGCTCGGCGCCGGGCGCAGCACCATCGGCTTCTTGCACAACGACCCCCCGTTGCCGGGAGAGGTATCGGCGCTGCGCAAGCATGCGGCATCCGTTCTGCATGACGCGGTCGGTGCGTTCGCGCAGCTCCCGACGCCGCACCACATCGTTGGGTCGTCGAAGACGATCCGCTCACTGGCCCGTCTCGCCGGCTCAACCTCGGACGGGGTGGGTGCCGCCGACCGGCTGCGTCTGGGCCGCGCCGGGCTCGACGATTGGGTGCCACGTCTCGCGCGCATTCCGGCCGAAGCCCGCCCGGCGTTGCCGGGTATCACCGCCGACCGCACTTTTCAGATCGTGGCCGGTGGCATCGTGCTCAGCGCGGCGATGGCAGCGTTCGGGGCTGCGGAGCTTGAGGTGTCGCCGTGGGCCCTGCGCGAGGGCGTCATTCTGCGTTACCTCGACCGTCTGCACTGAGCGATACGAGCATTCCGGTCATGCCGACCGTGAGGAGAAATCTGATGCGAAAACTGACCGCTGGCCTGTACATGTCGATTGATGGCGTTGTGGATTCGCTTCGCTGCGACCGCACCATGGCGGCCCGTGCCTGAAGTACTCGATCCCGGACTCAGTACCGGTGGTATCTTTAGCGTGCAAAGGATGCCGTTACCAGATTTCAGGTGCCATGATGGCCGGGACAATCCGCATTAACCTGTTCGGTGGGGTCGACGTTTCCGGCGCCATCTCCGATCGGATTCGGACTTCCCCACGCGCCCTATCCTTGCTGGCCTATCTGGTGAGCCGCCCGGAGATTCCACAGCCACGCGCCTATCTTGCGGCCCTATTGTGGCCTGACTCTGAGGATGCACAGGCTCGGACAAATCTACGTCGGGAACTGCACAATTTGCACGCGTTGCTGGGCGACAACAAGTGCCTGGGGGTGGATGGGAGTTCTTTGTGCTGGCGTCGCGGTCCCGACTGCGTGGTGGATGTACACGACTTTCTCGATGCCTGCGAGTGCACCGTCGCCGCGCTCGCTTCCGGTGAACACGCGGGTGTCGAACAGCATGGCGGGCGGGTTCTCGCCCTTTACCGCGGCCCGTTCCTGCCCGGTTGCGATGACGACTGGGCGTTGACCGTGCGGCAGGAGCTGAGGCAGGCCTGTGTCGATGTGTGTGACCGCGCCGCGACGTATTGGCTATCATCCGGCGATCCGACTGCTGCAGCCGTCTTTGCACGACGGCGAGTCCTGCTGGAGCCGTTAGAAGAACCGGGTTACCGCATGCTGATGCAAGCCCAGCGGATGGCTGGGGACGGGCCGGGTGCGATGCGTACGTACCATCGATGCGCGTCGGTGTTGGAGCGCGAGTTCGAGGTCGGGCCTTCACCCGAGACTCAGGCTGAACTCGATGCCGTGTTGTCCGATCTCGACCGGGCACCGGGTGGCGTCGGCGCCGATACGACGGACAAACCCGCCTGGTCGTTGGCATCGGGCCTGGTCGGACGAGACGCCGAGCAAACCCGGTTATTGTCGGCATGGAACGGGGCGCAGGCCGGCTCCCGTTTCCTCGTCGTGGTGGGTGAGTCCGGCGTGGGAAAGACCAGGCTGGTGGCGGAGGTTGCGGGTGCTCTGCGCCGACAGGGCGCCGTGGTCGCGACAACGCGATGCTTTGCGGCGACCAGTGCGGTGCCGCTCGCGCCGGTCGCCGACTGGTTGCGCAGCCCCCTCCTGAGGATGGCGACCCAGCGGCTGGATCCGGTCTGGCGGGCGGAGGTGGACAGGCTGGTTCCGGAGGGTGCCAGCGGCACAGATCCGAGTACTGGTGCCCGTGCGAAGGTGGATGCCTGGCAACGATTTCGATTCTTCGAGGGTCTGGTGCGTGCTTTCCGTGCCGTGGACCGTCCGGTCCTCCTCACCATGGACGATTTGCAGTGGTGTGACAAGGCGACGCTGTCCTGGCTGTCGCTGCTGATGTCTTCCCCTGGCTCGGCGCCGCTGCTTGTTGTCGCTACAGCGCGCGATGAAGAGTTCGGCAACGGCGATCTAGCCGGTTTGTTGGACAATATGCGAGCGGCCGGCCAGGCCGAGATCATGCCGCTGGGCAACTTGTCAGCGCCGGCTGCGGCCCTGCTGGCGGAGGATGCCCTCGGTCGCACGGTGAGCGAGGACGATCTCAACCTGTTGATGTCCGCAACATCGGGTAATCCCTTCTTTCTGTTGGAGGCTCTGCGCACGTCTTCTTCGACACCGGGCCCGGTGGAACCCGCTGACCTGCGCAGTGTGTTGGACAACCGGTTGTCTCGGTTGTCCGAGCCGGCCCGCGAAGTGGTCGCGCTCGCTTCTACCGTCGGCCGTGACTTCACGCTCGACCTGCTGATCGAGGCTTCCGACCTGAGCGAGGACATTGTGGTCCGCCAGGTGGACGAGCTGTGGCGTCGACGAATCCTCGAGGAGCGCGGGCGCGGTTATGATTTCACCCACGATTTGCTCCGCGAGGCGGCATATCGCATGTTGAGCCCGCCACGGCGCTGGCTCATGCACCGCCGTCTGGCGCAAGCTTTGGAGCTGTTGTGGTCAGACCGCCTGGACGAAGTGGCTGCTCAGCTCGCGGAGCAGTATGACAGGGGCGGCCGTCCCGACCGGGCGCTGCCGTTCTACGAACGTGCGGCCAAGGGTGCCAGCGCGGTGTTTGCGCATGCTGAGGCAGTGCGATTCTGGCAGCGCTGCCTGGCCTTGCTCGGCGAGCTTCCGGCCAGCAGTGAGCGTGATCGACACGAGCTCAGTGTGCTCCAGGAACTGCTCCCACCGTTGAACGCGTGGCGGGGCTATGCATCAGCTGAGCTGGAGGGGTATGAACGTCGGGCTGACGTGCTCGGCGAACGACTCGGGCTGAAGGAAATCCGTTGCGCCGCAGCGATTGCCCTGTTCACGACCACCTTCGTGCAAGGTCACACCGCGGAGTCACACGAATGGGGCAAGCAGGCGCTCGCCCTCTCCGGGCAGGGGCCGGAGCTTGCCGCTCAATCCCATCTGGCTCTGGCGGGTACAGGTCTCAGTCTTGGGTTTCTTCGGCAAGCCGACAAGCACTTCCAGCTCTCCTGCGATCTGGCCGGCGCATCGGATTCGCTGCCGATCGGCACCCGCACCGAAGTGCATGCGCGCGCATGGTGGGCCCACGCTCGCTGGCTCCTGGGAGATGAGGCTGGGGCCCTGGCTGCGAGCGCCGAGGCAGTCGATATCGCCCGGTTCATCAACCATCCGTACTCACTGACCGTTGCCCTGTCCTACGCGGCGCTCACGCATCAGGTCAGTGGCAGCCTCACCTCGCTTGCGGGCATCCTGGCCGAGTTGACTGAGCTGTGTGCACAATACGACTTCGCGTACTACCGGCAGTGGGCGACGGTGCTCACTGGATGGGCAGAAGGCGGAGCCGCGGGACTTCGCTACGCTCGGACCGGGATCGAGTCGCTGACGCACGAGAGAGCGCTCGCGCGGATGCCGTACTGGTTGTCCCTGGTCGCTGACCTGCATCATCGGCAGGCCGACACCGCGGCCGAAATCGCAACTTTGGACGCCGCTGCCTCGATCGCGACCGAGCACGACGACCGATGGTGGTTACCCGAGATCCTGCGCATACGCGCAGGACTCGACACGGGCCTCGGACCCAATAGGCGCCTGGAGCAGGCAGCATCCCTGGCCCGGTCACAGTCGAGCGCGGCACTGCTCGAGCGGTGCCGCGTCGATATCGACGAGCGCAGTCATTTCTAACGCTCGACCGTTCTCCGATGAAAGACCGTGATCCGAACGATTTCGGAACGCTCGTCCGCTTAGCGTTGCTCGTAGATCAGCTCGATCTGCGGCCACCATTCGAGAGGGACATCCATCATGACCGATACAGCAACCCGCGAAACGGGGGCGGCCCGCTCCAGCGACCCGCCATTCGACGATCTCTCGGCAATCACACGCGGTCAGGTCGTACTGCCCGGAGATGCAGATTTCGATCAGGCTCGCGCCGTCTACAACGCGATGATCGACCGGCATCCCGCCGCTGTGCTGCACTGTCGCGACGTCGCCGATGTCATCGCCGGCGTCCGGTTCGCCAGAGACCACGGTGTCGAGCTGGCGGTCCGTGGTGGCGGACACAACGCAGCCGGCCTGGGCGTCTGGGACGACGCCCTGGTTCTCGACCTCGGCCCGATGCACAGCACGACCGTTGACCCGGAAGCGCAGACCGTCCGCGTCGACGGCGGCTGTACCTGGGGCGACGTCGATCACGCCACCGGCGCGTTCGGAATGGCCACCCCCTCGGGCTTCCTGGCCAGTACCGGTGTCGGCGGGCTGACTTTAGGCGGCGGAATCGGTTACCTCACCCGTCGATTCGGGCTCACCATCGACAACCTGATCTCGGCAGACGTCGTGCTCGCGGATGGTTCCTTGGTCAAGGCCGACGCCAAATCGCACCCCGACCTGTTTTGGGCTGTGCGCGGGGGCGGCGGCAACTTCGGGGTGGTCACGTCCTTCACGTTCACCTGTCACCAGATCGGTGACCATGGCACCATCTTCGGCGGGCCAGTCCTCTACGACCTTGACGACACCCGCGCGGTGATGCAGTGGTACCGCGAACTGCTGCCGAGCCTTCCCGAGGAGCTCAGCGGCTGGATCGCTCTGCTCACGGTCCCACCCGTTGCCCCCTTTCCCCAAGAGTACTGGGGACGCAAAGTGTGCGGAATCGTATGGTGCTACACCGGGTCGCTGGCAAAGGCCGCTGATGTCACGGCGCCCGTGCGCGAATTCGGCTCCCCTCTTCTGGTCGGCATGCACGAGATGCCGTTCAGCACCCTCCAACAAGCCTTCGATGGGCTCTACCCGGCGGGCCTGCAGTGGTACTGGCGATCCGACTTCTGCACCGAGATCAGTGACGCCGCGATCGCGACTCACCACAAGTACGGCGCACTGCTGCCGACCGGCCACTCCACCATGCACATGTACCCGGTCGGCGGCGCTGCCTCCCGAGTTCCCGCGAACGCCACCGCATTCGCCCACCGAGACGGGGGCTGGGCCGCGGTCATCGTCGGTGTCGATCCGGACCCGGTGAACGCGGACCGGATCTCACAGTGGGCCAAGGATTACTGGCAGGAACTGCACCCGACCTCGGCCGGCAGCACCTACGTGAACTTCCTGATGCAGGAAGGTGCCGAGCGTGTGCGAGACAGCTATGGCGCGAACTACCCACGGTTGGCGGCGATCAAGCGGCGCTATGACCCGGACAACCTGTTCCACGTCAACCAGAACATTCTTCCGGAAGGAGCGCCCTGATCGTTCGCTTTCCACCGCTCATCAACGAACGCACACCCTACTCACAACCTTGGAGGTTGACATCATGTCTTGGAACGTTTCTGGAAGCTATTTCGAATCGTGCAACTGCGAGACCGCGTGCCCATGCGTATTCCTCAGCGCCCCGACCACCGGCGAGTGCACCGCTCTTCTCGGCTGGCACATCGACAAGGGCGTGCATGAGGGGGTGCGCCTGGACGGACTGAACGTCAGCCTGGCCGTGCACTCACCGGGGCACATGGCCACGACCCAGTGGCGAGCGGCCCTGTATCTGGACGACCAGGCTACACAGCAACAGCAGGAGGCCCTTGGCGCCATCTTCTCGGGGGCTTCCGGAGGACACCCGGCCGTTTTGGCCAGCCATATCGGCGAGGTGGTCGGGGTCACCGTGGCTCCGATCACGTTCGATGGCGCGGGCACATCTCGGGCTATGTGTGTCGGCGAGACGGCCGACGCGAAGATCACGGCGATCGCCGGGCAGGGCGGCGAGCAGGTCACGATCGCCAATCATCCCCTGGCCGTCGCCCCAGGCCAGGTACTGGTCGCCGCGCGGACCGACCACCTGCGCTACACCGATCACGGCTATGAGTGGGAACTGTCGCAGACCAACGGCTTCTTCTCACCTTTCGCGTACAACGGGTGATCCGAGATGACCATGTTGCTGTCCGAGCCACCGGCGCGGACCAAGCGAACGGTCACGATGGCTCTCATCGTCATCAGCGCACTGTCGTGGGCGTACCTGGTGTTTCTCAGTTTGCAGATGCGCGACATGGGATCGCCGTTCGCGATGCCGATGACCTCGGCCTGGACGGGGCAGCAGGTCGTGCTCATGTGGACAATGTGGTCGGTCATGATGGCCGGAATGATGCTCCCGTCGGCGGCGCCGATGATCAGTGTGTACTCCCGGACGATCCAATCAGGCAGCCGCGGCCTGCACGGCTCGACCGGCCTGTTCGTCGCTGGCTATCTGGCGACGTGGAGCGGCTTCGCGGTGCTGGCGACCGCCGCCCAGTGGATTCTGCACGATGCCGCGCTGGTCAGCGCAATGGGCATCTCCACGAGCCGTTGGCTCGGCGGCGCACTGCTCCTGGCGGCCGGAGCATACCAGTTCACCGGGCCCAAACAGGCCTGCCTGAGGCAATGCCGCTCGCCTCTGGGCTTCCTGATGAACCATTGGCGCAACGGCCGGACCGGCGCCCTCGTTCTGGGGATGCACCACGGCGTTGTGTGCGTGGGATGCTGCTGGGCGCTGATGGCCGTATTGTTCGTCCTCGGCGTCATGAACCTGTGGTGGATCGCTCTGCTAGCCGCTGTGGTGCTCGTCGAGAAGCTCATCCCCAGCAGGGCGATCTCCCGGACCCTCGGTGTCGGCCTGGCGGTCTGGGGTGCTGTACTGCTGATCGGAATCGGGGCCTGACTCGAACGAAGACGAGGAACGACCCTGATGCTCTTATGTCGTCTGCCTCGCGCACTAGCGCCAGCACCGTGTCAAGCTAGTATCCGTCAACACTCGACGGATCACGTCGTCGTCGGTCGAGAAGATCAGAAAGAGGGCTTCGCTCACCATGGTTCACGTGCTGCACAGTGCCGCTCTCACCGCGTCGGGACAGGCTCCTGCTGCCGTCACGCGCCCGCTCACGTCAGCTTTCAGCGGATACGACGAGTTCAGAGCGCAGGAGTGATTGCTCTCCCCCGCAACAACATTCCTACGGCCCGGGAAGCCGTCCGGTCGATCTGGAACGGAGAAGTGCCCGACTACGGCGCAGTCGACACCAGCGCATCCGCCGGGCAGGTCCTGACGGGCCTCGTGAGCGCAGCACTGGACATCGTCGCCTATCGTCAAATCTCGATGAAGCCAGACTCCATTCATCTGGTCTCCTCCGACAGAACGAGCTATCTCAAATTCGGCGCATCAATTGAGCGGATGGCCGACACCGCTGTGATTCTCTCCCACATCCTGGCGGCCAACGCCGAAGAATCCAGTGACTTGGGTGACCTCATGGTTAGGACCCCACCCTTTCGTTCACTTCGCGTCGTCATCTTGTCCAGCGACGGCGACTGCGCAATCAACCGACTCGACCTGGATCCGGAGAGTCTGGGCGGTGTGTCCTGGTACGGCCCATTCAACGGCGAAAGGTTTAACGAGATTGCACAGGGATTTGCGCTCTTCGTTACACACATGGTCGCCAATGTATTCGTCGGCGACGACGGGACGGAGACATTCGACGAGTCATTTGAATGGATTTCTTGACCGCGGTCCCAGCGACCACCGCACGTGGGTAGTGTCACGTTCACGTCACTGTCACTGTCACTGTCACTGTCAAAACGTCAACCGGGACAGATTCGTCGCGATCGTTCCGAGGGTGACAAAAGCGCATCCGGCCTACTGGATATTCCTTCCAGCTCTGGCCGAAAATTAGCACCACAGTACTCCGAACGAGATTGCTAGGCTAATTTCATGAAGGCAGAGACCATCACAGTTGGTGTTCCCGTTCGTGATCTGCACCTTGCGATCGCTTGGTATCAATCGGCATTCGAGCTGGGTGAACCTGACCAGATCCCATTGGACGGTCTCGCCGAATTCGATCTAGGCACGTTCTGGCTCCAGCTGGCGTTGGCCCCAGAGCTTGCAGGTCGAGAGGGCATCTCGCTGAATATCAGTGTGCAGGACGCTTCGGCCGAGCACCAAGGGTTTAGTGACCGTGGTCTCACTGTCACAGAGCTACAGCGATTCGAAGGGGTCGTGGACTTCTTCGAGCTCACCGACCTGGACGGCAACAAGATCGGGTTCGTCACCGAGTTGATCTAGGAGCACGGCGGCCATTCCCGAAGCATCGACGGTCCGGTAAATGTTGAAGCCGGGAAACAGATCCAGGCTGTCGTGGTGGACCACACCGATGCGGTCTTAGCCCTGAGGAGAGTCCGTGAGCGGCACAGTCGAGATCGAAATTCCCCAGACAACGTCTCCGCTTTCGGTCACCGAGACTTGTGACGCACCGTGAGCTTGGTTGTCGTGATTGGCCTACGACAGTACGTCATCTGAAGTGCATTGGAATGTGGACGACACGCCGTCGGTATCACCTGCGCCTGCGCAAGGTGACGTTCGGCAAGGTCACGATTGGCAGCGACCCGCGTGAGGCGGCCTTGCTTGAGAAGCTGGTCGACCTCGGCTCTACCGCGGTCCCAACGGTTGATCATGAGTTGTCCTCCCGAAGTTCAAGGCTCACGATTGGACGGTCGGTCAGGGTGCGCAGGAACGGGTCCGTGCTGGCAGTCTCCCACGCGGCCGCACTCACGATTCGCACGTTCACCTCGCCCCCCAGACTGGTTCCCGCGAGGCGTGCCGCCTCGTTGACCGCGCCCCGGGGCGGGTTGCCGACGAGGAGTACATCGATATCTGCCGGAGCGTCCCCCGGCTCCCCCGCACGGCGGGCGGCCCAGGAACCATAGATGAATGCCTGATCGATTCCGGATATTCCCGCCAAATGCTGAGGTATCACGACGGCCGGCCCGTACGTCAGGGCGAGCAGCTCAGCGAGGGGTCGAAACGCGGGTGCATCCGCGCGCACTCGCACCTCGACAGACTGACCGCGCTTCTCCGTGCTGGCAAGTCCCATCTGGACGATGCGAGAGACTTCCCGGTGAGCACTCGCATACGGCGACTTAGCGGCGCGCGCAAGTTCCGCAATCGTAAATGACCGATCCGCATTCAGAAACAGGCGTGCGAGGATTTCTCCCTGCGCATCTGACCGGAAGAGCGGGCTCAGCGCTGGCGCCTGTATGTTCACATACGCGATAATACTATCGTCTATGTGGATAAACAAGCCCGGAGCGACGGAATGGGAACTCGGCACAACAACGCATGCTGGAGTTTGTGCCGCGACAGAGTCTTGAGTGTTTCGCAAGGGAAACCCTGAGCGGGAGGCGCCGAGGAACAGGTAGCGTCATGTTCAGCATCGGCATCATGCCGTCAAGGATGGGGACGACCAACGCGACGAAGCTGGGGCCAGTCCACCGAGCGACCACGCGTGCCGATGCTGTGTCGCTTGAGGCCCCCACTGCGACGATTATTGACCCGTTGACAGCAGAGCGGGATGGTTTCACCATGGATGGATTACTAATTGGATACGCACGCGTTTCCACAGAGGAACAAGATCTCACCGCCCAACAAAACGCCCTGGAACGACTGGGCGTTAGATCGTCACTGATCTACACCGATCACGGTCTGACCGGAACGAACCGAGCCCGGCCCGGGCTTCGCGAAGCGCTGGCCGCGTGCCGTGCTGGAGACACCCTCGTCGTCGCCAAACTCGACAGACTCGCACGCTCACTCAGAGATGCGAAAGACATCATCGACGAGCTCACGGCCAAAGACGTCAAGCTGAGTATCGGCGGAGCGGTGCATGATCCGAACGATCCGGTCGGGCGCCTCCTCTTCAACGTGCTGGCCATGGTCGCCGAGTTCGAGTCCGATCTGATCCGCGCCAGAACGCGGGAAGGAATGCAGGTGGCCAAAGCGAAAGGACGTCTTCGCGGCAAGCAGCCCAAACTGTCGGTGGCGCAACAGAAACATTTGATCGAAGTACACACCGCCGGCCTACATTCCAGCGCGGAACTGGCGGAACTTTTCAACGTCGCGCGGTCGACCGTTTATCGCACAACTCAACGTCAGTTCGAATCGGGCCATTGAGAGGGGCCCTCAATCGAAATCCCGTTGCCGGATTGGCTGGTCCGGCAACGGGAACCCCCTACGGCATGGCCTGCCAAACGTCTATGAACGCCTAGCGATCTTGCATGTGCGTTCGAACTTCGGCCTCGGTCATGAACCGCAGTGAGTTCCATGCCTGAAGCACCTCGTTTGCCTTCGCGGAACGCTGGCCGTCCTCTGCTTGGACGTTTTCACTGACCGCAGACCGCACCGCGATGAGGACACCGTCCTCCATTCGCGCGTACCCCGTACCGTCGGTTCGCTGCCACACATCTTGGTCTTGGACGCACCACGTGGCGTAGTCCTGCATGCTATCCGTGTCCTCAAGCCCCATGTCGGCAGCGGAGAGGTACCAGCACGGGGCAATATCAGGATTACGCGCAATCGGATACCGGTCGATTACAACCTCCACCACACCGTCGTCGGCAGTGACGGTAAGAGTGCGAAAAGGACCACCGTCGGCAACGACCCCGACGACTCTGCCACCGGGAAGATCGGCCACCATAGGAAAATTGCCGCTTTCAACGAAGGCTTCGAAATTGGCGGCGCTCTGCTGCTCCGCTTGCGTAGGACCTGCGGGCTGAGGATCAGGATCAGGTGCATAGAGCCAGGCGACACCCACGACCAGAAGAGCAGAACCGATACATCCAATGATCCGCAGCCGCCAAGACCCCAGGAACAAACCCAGCGTCAGTGCACACGGAACCGCAATCAGCACATGGACAAGCTCGAAACCAGGCTGGACCCAGATCATGGGCACGGTGAGAAACCCGAAGAACGCCACGCCCAGGGCGACGAAGGCCGCCACGGTCACGGCAATGGCCGCCCGAACGTTACGACGGCCGGTGAACCTGGACAAAATAACCGATATCAGAACGACGGCAACGATTGGGACGATGATCAGCGCCGCCAAACCGATCAACCCGCCAAACATGAGAACCACGGCGCCACCCATGGTGATATTCAGCGCCACGAGCAGGACGATCGACGAAAGCCCCATGGCGATCACCGCCCGCAGCGTCGATAGAGGCTCTGCGGCAGCGATCGTCGGAACGGGTGTGCTCGAGGAGGAGGTCACGTCTGGACTCGGGATCCGCGGGGCCACGCGATCGCTCTCATCGCCTGAGTCAACCCCATTCGCCAGAGGGGAGCAAGCTCGACCATGACCAGCACCACCGAACGTGCGCGGCGCGGCGCGTCTTGGGGAGATACCAGCCGTCCCGAGTACACCCGCAGCTGGTCATTCCGACGGCACTGCAGGTGACTGCTCTGTTCTCGTTACACGGACCCTCTACGGGACATATCGATGTCCGACTACGAAGCGGTCAACGCACCCAATGCTGATCCACTGGGTGTGGCAGAATCGGGCAGCTAAAGGCCGGTTGCAGCAGTTCTGGCTGGGGGCGGTTCACGGGGTGGGGATCGGATCTCCGGATACGTAAATCGTTGCCTTCCAATTGACCCCCTTCTTAACCGTGACTTGAACGGAATCTGGCAAGGCAGCAGTGCTGACGTCGTAACCACCGCTCGACCAGTTCTCGCCACCGCAGTCCTCAAGGCCGAATTTGGCAACGACCGTCGAGCCATAACGAACGTCGATAGTGCCATTGACGTCGGCGTCGCAAGCGAGAAAGAGTGTCACGCTGTGGGCATACTTGGGCAGCGTGAGCTTGTACGTCTCGCTTCCGCTGCCGTCATGAACGAAGTACTTATCCCCGGGGTTGACCGAGGCTGGCGCATCACCCGGACTTTTCGAAAAGTGTTCGACGACGCTGACCGGCCCAATAGACGGTGTTCCGACAGTACAAGCCGACATGCTTCCGAGTAGCCCGAGCGCGAGCACCACCTGGCCGAACCGTCTGGCGGCCCGAGTAACTCCCCTGTTGTACATGCCGCCATCGTAGCGGCCCGCAAAATGCAGCTCGACGACTCGTGCCGGTCGGCGAACCGTCAACATGCAATAGACGGACGGCTACAGCGTCACGCCAGCGCGGACGTGCGATGGATCAGGACCGATGTCAGATGTATCTCAGGGGAACCCTAAGCGGGACGAACACCGGCCTCGGGTTGCACGGCGGTCTGCCCGACATGGGCCGGAATGTAAGAGACCGGACGCGACACCGACGGTTTGGATTGCACTGCGCCGGCCATCCGGCCCAGTGTCGATCGTGTGCTCATTCTCCTGGACGCAACACACCCAGCTGGTCGATGACTGGCGCCGGCGGTCCCAGCCGGGGCTTGCCGCGGCCGGTGTCACCTACTCCGACGCGGTTGCTACGTTCGGTCAAGCTGACGAGGGCGAGATGGCGGTCCGCGGTCCAGCAGACCAGTCGCCCCTTCTGGTCTTTGTTGCGCCCTAGGATGCCCGCATCGGCGAGCTGCACCAGCGCGCGATGCGCCGCTGCCGGGGACACTCTGTGCCGTGCAGCAACTGTTTCGATGGTCAGCACAGGCTCGCTGGCCAGCGTGTCCAGAATGCGCAGAATCACAGCATCACTGCGTGGACTGACCGGCGAGATCTCTTGCTCCTTGCGGTAGCGGCTGAGTTCTTCGCGGACGGTCTGATCAAGTGCCTCGATGTCGACAGACAAACGCACTGCGTTTGCAGCAGCCAGCTCAGCAGCGTGGGCGAAGCCAATGATCCACTCGTCCAAGCGAGAGGGCTCTGCCCGGAAGGCCGTCAATCCCTCGAGGTACGCATCCTTGTTACCGGCAAACACCGTGCTGATCGGAATCAGCACGTTCCGCAGCGCATCCGTTCGGCGGAGGACTGTGTGGATGAGTGCGCGTCCGGTCCGACCGTTTCCGTCGATGAACG